>Ga0256841_1000120_pt1 | contig 87087 bp, 83 predicted proteins | sample 356308metaG_FD_185971 | JGI IMG/M metagenome (GOLD analysis project Ga0256841, IMG submission 185971) | Hydrothermal vent microbial communities from Mid Atlantic Ridge, Atlantic Ocean - 356-308 | ecosystem: Environmental > Aquatic > Marine > Hydrothermal vents | place: Atlantic Ocean: Mid...
TAAGTTTTCAAAATTGCCTGTGCAAGATACAGGTAACAATTAATTGTTCGTTGCGCTCCCTGCTGGCGGGGGTACACAGGTTTCGTTTGCGCTCAAGGGTTGAGGAGGTACATCATGTCCGCTATCACGATTTCCCGGGGATCCTACACCCGCGGCAGGGAAGTGGCTCAAAAGGCCGCTGAAAAGCTGGGTTATGAGTGTATCTCCCGCGAGGTTATTCTGGAGACTTCCAAAAAATTCAACATCCCGGAAGTAAAGCTCGTCCGGGCCATTCATGACGCGCCCTCCATCCTGGACCGCTTCCGCTACGGGAGGGAAAAGTATATCGCTTTCATTCAGGCTGAAATCCTGCGCCGCATGCGCAAGGATAATATCATCTACTGCGGCCTGGCCGGCCATTTTTTCGTACGCGACATCCGCCATATTTTACAGGTCAGGATACTGTCTGACTTCGAGGACCGCGTGAAAAACGAGATGGAACGTGAAAAGATCTCGGCGGAAGCGGCTGCCGCCATCCTCAAAAAAGACGATGAGGAGCGGCGCCGATGGAGCCAGCATTTATATGGCATCGACACCCGCGATCCAAGCCTGTACGATTTGGTGATCAACATCAAGAAGATGAGCGTGGATGATGCGGTGGAGGTCATCTGCAACACCGTGCAAATGGAGCATTTCCAACCCACTGAGCAGTCGCGCCGGGCCATGGAAGACCTGTGGCTGGCCGCCGAGGTCAAGGTGGCGCTGGTGAGCCTGAAGCCCAATATCACCGTTGAAGTCTCAAACGGCATTGCCCTGATCAAGACCACCGCCAGGGAATCACAGGAAGAGGGCTTGATCGATAAAATGGAGAAAATCGCCAGTGCCGTGCCCGGCATCCAGAAGGCCACCATGCAGGTCCGCTGGAAGATCCCGGTGGATTGAGACGTGCCCGGAAAACATGCCGTGTTGCCATTGGTGGTTTGTGCAGAGAACCGAACCCGTCGGCTTTTCCCGCTTCTAATGCGGGACACGCGTGACGGGCAGATAGACCGTAAACGTAGCTCCCTTCCCGACCTCGCTTTCAACGCGCATGAAACCGCCCAGCTGTTCTATGATGTTGCGTGAGACCGAGAGCCCCAGTCCGGTTCCGCGGCCCTCGGGTTTGGTCGTGAAAAAGGGATCGAAAATCCGGTCCTGAAGGCGCCTTGGGATGCCGGGACCGTTGTCGGTGATGCTGACAGCCACATATTCGGCCTGTGTGGGTGCATCGACAGTTACGGCGATACGGCCGTGCGCATTTTGCGAAAGTGCGTCCACGGCGTTTAGCAGCAGATTGACGAAAAGCTGGATGAGCAGTTGGCGATCGCTGTGAACGGGCGGCAGGTTGTCGGGAATACAGGTTTCAATGCGGATTTTCGACATCCTGGCCTGACTGGAAACCAGCCGAATCGCCCTGCCGAGCATTTCTCCCAGATCCAGGCGTTTGATTTCCCTTTCACGCTGGCGTGCGAAATCCAGCAGGTTACGTACGATTTCGCGGCTGCGTTCGGTTTCGCCGACAATATCAGCGAGCATCTCCAGAGCCTCTGCAGGGGGTAGGTCCGCATAGTTTTCCTGCAGGCTGACGGCGGTCAGCAGGATATTGTTGAGTGGGTTGTTCAGTTCGTGCGCCACACCGGCCACCAGATTGCCGATTGCCCGGATTTTATGGCTTTGCACCAGAATCTCCTGGCGTTTTTCGATTTCGTCGATCATCTGATTCATGGCGGTGGCCAGTTGGGTGAATTCATCCCGGCGTGTTTTCTTGAATGTGATGCGGGTGTAATCACCGGCTGCAATACGTTCGGTGAAATCCGTCAAACGTCCCAGGGCAGTGACGATCTTGCGGTTGATATGCCAAGCGGCTGCGAACAGGATGATCATCAGAACCGCCAGCAGAATCAGCGGGCCGGTGCGCAGCAGTGAAAATGTCCTGTCGAGGGCCCGGCGCTCCTGGATGGAAAAAGCGTCGGCGTCGGCGGTGAGCCGGTGGCCGTACTTTCGCAATCGGTGCTGTACTTCAGCACGGACTTCAGGGCTGTGGCCGCCGGCCAGTTTTTGCAGCCCGGCTGCGTAGCTGGCGAGACTCTTTTGCATGGCGGTCAGCCGGCCGCGGGACATGACCTTGAGGATATCGGCTTCATTGTCCGAGAGGATGCTGCGTGCTTTTTGCGTATGCAGTAAAGCGTCCCGCAGATGCGTACCGTAAAGAAAGTAGTTTTTTTCAAAGCGGCGCATCTGCGCCGTTTCATGGCGGTATGCATCGGCAAGTTCGAGAAAACGGATTTTGTGGTGCACGGCGGGAAGTACGTAGATCGTCCACAGGGTGACCCCGGCACAGTAGACGAAAATTGCCGCAAAGGCCAGTATCAGCCTCAGGCGGACGGGAAAGCACGCCCGTTGCTGTATCCCCGTGTGCCGGCCGGCAGTAGCGGATTTACGTTCCGCGGCGTCCATGGGCGCGTATACGCACATGGACTCCCGGGGCCGGTCGGGCGCTTTATTCATGGTGTGGCCGCTGTCGTCCGTCATTGGCACCTGCGGTTTCCCGGTGGATTCGGCATTCATGGGAGATTTCGGCGGCCGCCTTCAATTCAGGCGGAGGGCGCCCGGGCCGCTTTCTCAATGACGGTCCGCAAATCCCCCGGTTTAAACGGCTTGGCGATGAAATCGAAAGCCCCCTTGTCCAGCGCCCGGCGCGCAAGATCGACGGACGCATACCCGGTGATAATAATCACTTTGGTCTGTGGGATGTTGGCTCGCACGTACTCCAGAATCTGCATGCCGTCGACATCGTCCATGCGCACATCGGTGATGACGATGTCGAATCTCTCTTTTGAAAGGCGCGCTATAGCACTGCGGCCGTCACCGAAGGTTTCTACCGTGTAGCCGCTGCTCTCCAGCGAGGGCTTCAAACGTTTTCCCACGATGGCCTCGTCATCCACCACCATGATTTTCAGTTTCTGATTCATGACTCCGTCCCCTCAAAGGCCCGCCCCCGCTCCCGGCAGCTGGATTTGGGCCCTTTGGCTATAATCTGGCCAGCAGCCCGCTGGCGGCATGCACTTCGACGAAAGACACGCCTTCGATGTTGCCGGCCTTGATTTTGATGTCTTCGATGACCTTGTTGCGGTTGCGTCGCGAAACCCTGGTTCTGACGATAATCGTGCCCTTGTGGGCTTCGACTTTGATGTTGGTGTAATCCTTGAGCAGCTGCGAGCGCACCCGGCTGGAGAGCTCCAGGTCTTTCAGGCAGTTGACAGAGAAAGTGTTTGCTCTGAATCGGCTGTCCGCAGACATGGCAACCAACGTCCGGACCGCTTCCGTTTCATCGGTTTCGGCCAGGCGGATCACCGTATCGTACTGCGCCGGATCGGTCTGGTCCATGTCAAAGGCCGTCAGCGACCACTGACGGCAGAGTTGCTCCAACTGTTTGGCATCGGTCTGTGATGCGCCGGCCGCCTTATCAGTTGTGGAAATGATGCGCACGCGGATGGCATGTGACACGCCCAGAACGTATAGATGCGCGGCCAGTCCGTGGCAGACCACGTGGTCTGCCAGCAATTTGTCCAGTGTGGCTTCCTGGATCAGCGCCAGTTGGCGCCGCCAGTTTTTCTTGAAGATCTGTGCCGGCGGGGTCGCCGCATCCAGCAGCCGGTTCAGCCGTTCTTCGGGAATGTCATGTTTCGCGGCGATTCCCTCCAGGATCTCCCGGTCGATATAACGGTATCCCAGTGCGGCGGCCGTTTTTTCGGCAATGCGCCGACCGATTGGATAAGCATCTGCCGAGACAACGAAAATGGGCATATTCAAACCTTTCTGGCAACAGATGGCGCCGTCTTCAGACCATGGCGCTGTTACACCGCCCCGGAGGGGACGGGTCCTGTACGGATTTCCAGGTTGTTGATGTCGCTGTATTCCGTGCTCAGGGACTGGATGCGTTTTCGCAGTCGGCGCACGGTGCGCTCACCGGCCTGGGTGTAGACCAGCACGTTGCCGTACTCGCTGGTGACACCGGCATTGGCATCGATCTCCACGATGGCGGTTTTGACCCGGCAGGCCAGATGCAGGTCGTCGAGGCGTTGTTGCGAGGCGCCGGTGGCGCAAAACTGCCGTTTGGCGGCGGCCTGGCAGATAAAGTCAACCGCATCTTCCACGCCGAGTTTTTGAATCTTAATGACCAGGTCGTACAGGCTGCTGTCCCAGGGGTCTTTGCCGTAGAGCGCCTGCGCCCACTTGCGCCGTTCCTGATCGTCTTTGAGCAGCAGTGCCCTGGCTTTTTCAAGGTTGATGTGTTCACGGGCGGCTTCGGCGCGGATGCGGCTGTCCATGTCCGAGATGATGCGCACCTTGAGCACGTGGGAGACGCCCTCGAGGAGGAAGTGGCCGGCCAGGCCGTGATAGACCACGTTGTCTCTGCGGATACGCTGGATGAGCGCGCTGCGGATGCAGGCGATATAGACCCGCCGGTCGTGTCCGAAGCGGTCCAGCACGCCGGGGGCATCGTGGATGGCGCGGATGAGCTTGACTTCGGGGATGTTGAAGCGTTTGCTGGCATCCAGCAGTACTTCGCGGCTGATGCAGGCATAGCCCAGACGCACAGCTACCTGCTCGGCCACTTCTTTTCCCCGGCTGTAGGACCCGCGCGAAATGGTGATGACGGCCATCGGGATTCCTTTCTAGGTCAGATTCCGTAAATGAGGTAGATCATACCGATCATAACGACGATGAACAGGGCGCTGATGACCAGCCCGGCCCTCATGAAATCGATGCTGCGGTATCCGCCGGGCCCCATATAGAGCGCGTTTACCTGGTGGGTCGGCAGCAGAAAAGAGTTGCTGGTGGCCAGCCCCACCACCAGGGCGGCCATGCGCGGGTCGGCATGTGCCGCCATGGCCATGTTGACCACCAGCGGCACCAGCAGCACCGTAGCGCCCACGTTGGAAATAACCAGCGTAAAAATGGTGGAGAGGATGCCGATGACCGTCAGTAAAACGACGGGTGAAACCGTTCCGATGGTCTTGAGTACGGCATGCGCGATCCAGGCGGCCGTGCCCGTGTTCTGGGTGGCGATTCCCAGGGGGATCAGGCCGGCCAGCAGGAAGATGGTGCGCCAGTCCACGGACTGGTAGGCTTCGTCGATGCTGAGCACGCGGGTGATGACCATGCCCAGCGCGCCGGTCATCAGGCTGACGGACAGCTGGATATGAAATATCATGATCATGGTCAGGGCGGTCAGCAGCCATAAGCCGGCCAACAGGGCTTTTTCGGGCCGCAGCGTTTCAACGTCGATGGGCGTGGTGAACAGCAGGCTGCGCTCTTGCTGCAGCACTTTGAGACGCGACCACTTTCCGTAAATGAGGATCGCATCACCCACCGACAGCTTCAGGTCCCCGATCTCGGCGCGGTAGGTCTGCCCCTGCCGGTAAATGGCCAGAGGCGTCACCCGGAAGCGATCCTGCAGGTTCACCTGGTTCAAGGTTTTTCCCTCCAGAGCGGATCGCGGCGCCACGACCGCTTCCACGGTACCGGCGTTTTCCGCGGTCACATCGTTCTGGAAGAACTGCAGTCGATCTTTGAGTTCCATGCCCTCCTTTTGGGCCATGCGTTTGACATCGGAAAGGCGGCCACGCACGACGATATCGATATCGGAGCGGATTTCGGTTTCCGGCGGCGGCGATATCAGTTTGTAGTCCGGTGGTTCGGTCAGCGCCACGGTATTGACCAGGTAGCGCCGCCGCAGGTCGTCGACCCGCACGGGGTCGCGGTAATCGGTGAAGTCCGCAGGGGTATGCAGTTCGTACATATCCCCCATTTCCTTGAGCGCGGCGGGGATTTCCGGAAGGGATTCGTCGTCAGCTGTTTCGGCCGGCTTCTGAGGGAGGATGAAACGTCCCAGCACGATAAAACAGGCGATGCCGGTGGCCACCAGCGCCAGCCCGATGGGTGTGACGTCGAACAGGCCGAAAGGCTCGAGGTGGAAAGGCGCCAGCAGGTCGTTTAACAGGATCAGCGGGCTGCAGCCCACCAGGGTGACGGTGCCTCCGAGAATGGCGGAAAAGCCCACCGGCATCAGCAGCCGGCTGATGGGGATTTTCACCGATTTGCTGATGCGCTGGATGGCCGGCAGAAAGAGCGCCGCCGCGCCGATGTTCTGCATGAAACTGGAAATCAGGGCCACGGTCAGCGAGATGAAGACAACCACTCTGGAGGCGCTCCCACCGGCCAGGCGCATGATAGGCGCCACCAGCTTGTTGATGATTCCGGTCTTGTCGAGACCGGCGCCGATGATGATCACCGCGATGATCGAGATGACGGCATTGCTGGAAAATCCGACGAAGGCTTCTTTGGGGGAAACCAGGTGCAATAGGGGCAGGGCCACCATCATCAGAATGGCCACCACATCGACCCGTACCCATTCCACGACGAAGAGGAAGACGGCGACGCCGATCATTGCCATCACCAGGATCATTTCAGTCGTCAGCGGCTCCATCGGTTTCCTTTCCAGCCGAGTTTGCTGTCATCGGCATCCGGCCGTTGCCCGCTTGGGACGTTGCCTTTGGTTGTTGCTGTGCGGCTCCACCTCCGTGTACGCAATTCGAGGGACGTTTGAGGGAATTTCGTCGACGCTGCATCCGTTTGAGGATAACGGAAGGCCTTGGAGATTGACAGATACGGGGTAGGGATGATTTGATGCTGCGGGCCGCCGCTTTGCCACCCAAGCGGAGATGGAGATGACGTCTGCGGTCCATTTCTGCAGGCGTTGCATACGGATGATAACTCCGCTTTTGCCCCGGGCAAGCCCGGTGGTTTCGGGAGATCCGGGGCACCGGTTCTTGGCGTTGCATCTGCCGGAGGGCCGGCGGGCACGCATGGCTGCCTTGCGAGCAGGCTGTCCCGGAGGCCTGGGGAAAGCCCCGTTCTTTAGGCGGCCGGTGGTTGCTCGCGGCGCGATGTCGCTTGTCTTTTTTAAACAGATCCTGTATTAGCAGGCAAGCCGCATCTTGCAAAAAGAAAACGCACTATATCAAAATAGATGCGAAATGCAAGATCAAATAAAGGGAAGAAGGCCCGATGACGAAATGCTTTCAACCCGCCCCTTTGCGGTTTACACGGCTTGAAGTGCGATAAACGGGCTGCTGTGCCTGACCAAGCGGAAACTTTATATGCAACAGCAAAACGGCAACCGCAGGGCTGATAATTTTCCCCACACGATCCGCAATGAGATCAATATCGCATTTCTGGTTTTTTTCGTGCTCATCGCGCTGCTGGTCCTGGGCGGCTACAACAATTTCCGCCGTCTGGACCGGGCCGTGGAATTTTTTACGTTGGCCGAGGACCTGGACACCAGTATTCTGGAGATGCGGCGCAATGAGAAGAATTTTTTCATCCTGCCCGAGCAGTTCAGCTACGATGAAACCCTCGAATATGCCGGCCGTGTTCAGAACCTCCTGGATCGGCACGGTCAAACGTTCAAATGGGGCATGGGAGATGCCAAACTGAACAGCCTGCGCAAAGAGCTTCAGAGCTATGTCGCTTTGATGAACCAGTTGAGCAATACATCCCCCAAGGATTCATCCTACGGTGACGTCAAGGCCAGCATCCGGGCCCGGGGGGAAGCGCTGCTGGCGATTACCCGCGAACAGGCCGGCAGGAAACGCGGTGATGTCAAGGACCTTTTGAGACAGACCATGCGCTATCCGCTGATCACCCTGGCCGCCATGGCGCTTTTGCTGGTGCTGACCCTCTACGTCACCAACCGCCGAATTCTCGGGCCGTTGCGGGATATCACCGAGGATGCCCGCGGTATTGCGGAAGGTGCTTTTCGCCGTATTCCGGAAAAGCCGGGGCGCCGAAATGAAATCTACAACCTGGTGGCCGCGTTAAACCGCATGATGGATGAGATCGAAACACGACAGGACCAGCTGGTGCAGTCCAGCAAGATCGCCGCCATCGGTACGCTCACATCGGGAATCGCTCACGAACTGAACAATCCCATCAACAACCTCGGACTGATTGTCGAGTCGCTCATGGAAGACGGCGAAGAGATGACCTCCGATGAACGCATGCGGCTGTATGAAGAGGCTCTGGACCAGGCCGACCGTGCCAGCGAAACGGTCAAAAACCTGCTGGAGTTCTCCCGGGCCAGCCACCCGCGTCTGGAAGAGGTCAGCCTGGAAGAGGTGTTTGGCAAAATTCAGCGCCTTTTGCAAAATGAGATGGACCTGCACAACATCCAGTTCTCCCTGAATGTGCGCCACGATCTGCCCTTGATGTATCTTGACCGCAGCGGGCTGCAGCAGGTGCTGCTCAATCTGATGCTAAACGCCATTCAGGCCATGGGGAATGGCGGCAGGCTGGAAGTCAGAGCCGATTTTGCGGCTGGCCGCAGGGAAGTGCGCATCGATGTGACCGACAATGGCCCGGGGATTCCTCCAGAGCATTTGAAGCAGATTTTTGACCCCTTTTTCACCACCAAACCCGAAGGCCAGGGCACGGGGCTCGGCCTTTCGGTCAGCTACAGCATTATTAAAAAGCAGGGCGGCCGCATGGAGGTGAAAAGCGCCGAGGGCGCGGGCACGCGCTTTTCAATTTTCCTGCCGCGCAGGAATAAACCCGCAGCAGCCGGCTGAGGCCGGGATTCCCGTCGGCGGCAGCTGGAATGTGAGGAGATCAAGCCATGGGCAATCCGCTGGATATTCTTCTGATAGACGATGAAGCCGTGGTGGGTGACCGGCTCAAACCGGCACTGGAAAAACAGGGTGACCACGTGGAGTCTTACGTGGATCCGAAGCAGGCAAAGGCGCGCATTGAAGAAAAAGATTTTGACATCATTATTACGGATATCCGCATGGCCGAGGTCGATGGTATCCAGATCCTGGAGTGGGCCCAGGCCAAAAGCCGCCGTACCAAGGTCATCATGATCACCGGTTACGCCACCATGGAACTGGCGCGCGAAGCCCTCAACAAGGGGGCTTTCGATTTCATTGCCAAGCCGTTTAAGATGAAGGAAGTCCGGGCAGCCGTCGGCAAGGCAGCTCAAGCCCTGCGCGAGGCCGAAGATGGAGCGGGTGGTAGGCTGTCCTGAGGTGGCCTTCGGACGGACAATGGCGCTTTTCGACGCAACGTCTTGAAATCCGTCTGAAACCGGCCTGCCGATTTTTTAGAAGCTTGACAGGATTCAGGAAACGCCCGTGGTGCTTCCGCTTGCGAGGGCATCTGCTGCCCGCAGAATGGACTGACGCAGTTCATCCAGCCTGAAAGGTTTGGTGATGAAGTCGAAAACCCCCTGGCGAAAAGCTTCGGTGGCGGTTTCGAGCTGGGCATAGCCGGTGATCAGGATGACCTTGATACGGGGGTGGTGTGCTCGAATTTTGGCCAGCACCTGCATGCCGTCCATACCCTTCATTTTCAGGTCGGTTACGACAATGTCGAAGGGCTGTTCCTGCAGGCGTTGCATGGCGGCTTCGGGGTTTGTGAAGGTTTCGATGGTAAATCCGATTTTTCCGAAAACATGCTTCAACCTTCTGCCGACGGTGGGTTCATCGTCGATCACCATCAGTCGGGGCGAACTGGGTCTTGTGGTGTGTTCCATGAAGCAGGCCCTTGTTTTTTCAGGCTGAAGAAGCGGCGCCGTCACTGTGCACAACGCCGTAGTTCCCGTCGAGAAAGGCTTTCACGTAGCGGTGGACGACGTGGTCGTTGTCCATGTGCACATCCAGCTGACGTGTAAATCCAATCAGACGCCCCAGTATGTTTAAGGTATGCTCCATTTCCCCCCGGGGCATGTTTCCCGAACGGCTGGTGACGACATCCCCGCGGGTCTGAACATTCAGGTTGAAGGCTTCCAGAATTTCGGCAATCATCCGGGCCCGCCGCGAACGTTTGGAAATGTCCGTTGCACCGCCCACAAAGCGAAAGTAGAAATGATTGTTGCGCACCGTATCGCTGCAGAAAGCATCCACAATGTTGAAGTGGTAGCCGAAGCGCAGGCTCAGATTGACATACTCTGCTGTCAGAATGCCGATATTGTGACCCGAATACTGCCCGCTGAGACTGTCCGCCGGGGCATTGACGATGCTGGTGACCATGTCCCTGAATCCCACATTCATGGCTTCGCGGTGCCATACACCCGGATAGAGCATGCCTTCGAGCAGGGCTTTAAAGGGGATGCAGGCCACATCATTTAACCCAATGCGGCTATCAGGTGCATTATCTTTGATCCCGCCCCCCATGTCAATAACGATGATGCCGGTGGGGATGTCCAGCTCCAGGGTTTTTTTATGGTGGCTCTGAAGCAGGCGCTTTTCATCCCGGCCGAGGTTGATCATCTCCAGGACGGCCTTTTCATGCACATAACGCAGAATGTCATGGTAAGTTTCACACTTGTTCAACGTGAAGTCTTCCAGAAGCGGATCGACCAGGTTGAGGCTCGCTACGGCATGCAGAAACCTTCTGAGCAGCCTGAAGGCCGGTGTCTGAAACACATTCAGGCTGCTGGATGCGCGGTAAGTCAGCAGTTCGGGTACGCGCCCTTTGTAAATGCGGTTGTCCTCCACATCGACCGTTACTTCCATGCCCTCTTTTACGCAATCCAGAATACCGTCGACGTTGACCAGGCAGGGAACGCCGAATTCCCTGCAGATGGTGGCCATGTGGCTGACGGGAGTGCCCACCTCGGTGACAATGGCCGCCACTTTGTCCATGACCAGGGCAAGGCTGGACATGTCACGCGGGCTGACAACGACCGTCCCTTCAGGAAGATCGTCAAGATCGGCTGTCGAACGCACGACCTTGACAGGCCCCGCACCGATGCCCTGCTGAGCGATTTTGCCCCGGTCCCGGATCAGGATTTCATATTTTTCCAGTAAACCGGGAAGCGCATCCCCGCGCTGTGCTTCTTTTTTCAGTAGCAGGGGGCGGGACTGCAGGATGTAGATGCGTTCGGAGCTGTCTACCACCCATTCCACATCCTGCGGCAATTTAAAATAATTTTCCAGGCGCAATGCCATGCGAGCCAATGATCGCACCTGGTCGTCGCGGATACAGGCGCGCTTCTGATCCGCTTTGGGAATCGGCCGGTATTCGAGGCCGCCCCGGCGGGACTTCGCGAAGAGCCCCCTGGATTTGACGGCAATCTGCCGCTGGATGATCTCCAGGTCGCCGAACTTCTTGACGGTGAAAGTGTCCGTGGGGATTTGGCCGCTGACGACAGCTTCCCCCTGTCCCCAGGCACATGCAATGAGCAGCGTATCGCCCCCGGGCTGGGAGGGGTTGTCGGTGTAAAGCACCCCGGAAGCGACAGCGTCGATCATCTTCTGACAGCCCACAGCGATGGATATCTGTCCTTCACCCTGAAGGACAGTGCAGCGATACTGCACGGCATGGCTTTCGAAGAGACTGGCGGTCACCTTGCGGTAAGCCTCGAGAATTTCGGCTGTGTCGGCCGGAACTCCCAGTTCGGTTTTGTATTGGCCGGCAAAGGAAAAATCCATATCCTCTTCCCGGGCACTGCTCCGCACAGCCAGCCGCATTGGGGCTTGGCCGCAGGCATCCCGCAAATGCTGGAGATGCGTGTCCAGCGCCTTGATCAGAGGTGGCGGTACTTTGGCGTGCAATAGGCCGTTTTGGAGTGTTGTGCGGGCGGCTTCAAGGGATTCCGGCGGCGCATCACCACCTGCAACCAGACTTTCAAAGGTGTCGAGTGTATCCCGCAGGCCGTTAAAATCAATGATGTCGTGATAGGCGCGTGTGGTGATGACGAAGCCCTCGGGAACGGGCAGGTGAAGGTCGCGGGCGATCTGTGCCAGGTGCCGGTTCTTGCCCCCCACGATGGCGTATGAAAAGCGGGTGATATCTTCCAGCTTTAGAAATGCCGGCCCTTCGCGGTCTTCGCGCTGATCTACGATCCGGCGGATGTGTTCCGTGATGCGGTCGTAGGTCCCGTACAGGTCGCGGTAGCAGTTTTCGCATACCGTATTTAAAGCGTGTACAGATTTTAAAACCGCATCGGATAACGCCACAAAGGCGGTTTCAACATAGTGGCTGTCAAAGACATAGTCACCGCTGAGTTTAACGCCCACGTCGGCGATCAATTCCAGGGCGTGATTGTTACACTTCAAGACATCCTTGAATTTCTCGAATTTGAACGTGACGTAAGAATCTCCCACCGGACCCGCACGGCGGCGACCGCCGCCGCCCAGCAGCTCCTGCAGGCGTTTCAGCAGGGACAAGGCGTTTCTCCTCAATGACTGCCGATATTTTTGAAAATCAGGCCCACACCGATACCGGCGACGATGGCGACCAGGATGGCCAGCAGGCCGTAAACGGCCGCCCGGCGTGTTGCCAGTTGAGTGAGCTGCTCAACGACACCGGTTTTTTCGATGCGGATGCTGCCGCTGGCCGAGCCGTTGACCCGGCCGTCTTGGACTGCCAGCACCTGCACCGCGTACTTCCCCGGGGGGGCTTCAAAGGGCCAGTCCAGCTCCAGGCGGAATTCACCGCCACCTGCGGCCATGTGGACCGCTTGCGGCCTGATGCGGTAAATATTTTCCTGCTCTTTGAATTTAATGAATTCGCCGGTCCAGAGTGCTTTGTCGATAAATTTCCTGGTGCTGTGGATGATCATTCTTTCTTTCAGCGCCGCGTAACCGATACCTTCTTTTTTCTGCGCTTCGGGTTTCAGCAGGTCATCCAGTGGTGCTGTCGTATAGAGCATGTAAAGAGACGGAATATTGTCGAAGCGCATGGTGCCCATTTTCATCCAGAGGAATCCGGCGGCTTTGCCCTTGTACTTCAGGTGGGTCTGGCCGGGCGGCGACTGGATCTGAATAAGGATACCGTCAGCCGGTCCGCTCTGCCCGCTGATCGAAAGCTTTGCGCCATGATAGCCAAGTGTGATCGCCACCCGGTCCGGGGCAATTTTACAGGTTACACCGAAGGCGCCCGGCGCGTAAAAAAGAAGCAGAAAAGTGGTGGTTGCGGCAATCGGGGCCAGCGTGCCGCCCGCAAGCCCTTTTAGCAGATGTCTCATCTTCTAGTGACCTCCTCCCGGTGCCAGCAGCAATGAGGGGGCCATGACCAGGCCCAGGATCATTTTCACCGTTACCGCCAGGACGATGACGGCCAGCAGAATTTTTAACTGGTCGCCCTTGAGCTTGCGCCCCAGCACCGTGCCGATCTGTGCGCCCAGGGTTGAACCGATGAGCAGCAGGATGGCCAGAACGAAATCCACCGTATGGTTGCTGTAAGCCTGCAGAAAGGTCACTTCGACGCAGGTAAACATGATTTGAAACAAGCTGGTGCCCACCACCACATGCATGGGCATGCGCAGCATGTAGATCATGACGGGAACCATCAGGAAACCGCCGCCGACACCCATGATGGCCGCCAGAATGCCGACAAAAACACCCAGGCCGATGGGCACCAGCGCGGAGTGTGTCACGCCGGATTTGTCGAAATATATCTGTAAAGGGAGAGATTTCCACAGGCTCTTTTTGGTGCCTTTGAGCTTGGCATGGCTTTCGGCCGACCGTTTGGATACCGGTGTTACGGGGCCCTTTCGCAGGGCGTGCAGGCTTTCGAAAAACATAAAAGCGCCCACCAGGCCCAGCATTACCACGTAGGTCATTTTAATCAGGAAGTCAGCACCGCCTGTGGCCCGCAGAATTTTAATCACATGCACGCCGATGGCGCCGCCGGTAAAGCCGCCGATGAGCAGCATCAGGCCCATTTTGAAATCGACGTTGCCCAGCCGCCAGTGCGCCAGGGTGCCGGAGGCCGAAGCCGCCACGATCTGGTTGGCGTCGGTGGCGGCGGCGACCGTCGGTGGGATGCCGATCATCATTAAAAGCGGCGTCATCAGGAAACCGCCGCCGACGCCAAACAACCCGGAAAGCAGGCCCACCAGAAGTCCCAGACCCACAACCAGCCAGAGGTTCACGCTGGTCAATGCAATGGGCAAAAAAATGTGCATGGCATTTCTCCCCTTTCTGCAAAACAGCCGCACCACAGGTTCAATCGAAAAGCCTTAAATGGCACGGCTGCTGGTTTCCAGCTGCAGGATCCAGAACACTCGCTGGAATAAATTCATAAAACAAAATTGAAGAAAGATCAAATCTAAAAATTCTTTTAAGGGCTGGATTCAGGCGCTGGAACGCTGCGGCGGCGCCTGGCCGACCGGCGTTCATTGCTATGAACCCCGCGCTGCCTCCTCATGCAGCTGTGCATGCTTGACACCAGTGGTTCCAGGCAGCTTTGGTTTTTGGCGCCGGTTAAAACAAGAACGTTTTGCCGGGGGCCTAAGGCGATTTCAAGGCAGCCATTTGCGAAGATGCTTCAGTGCCAATAACGGCAGGTTTAAAGTCGCGCCCCAAAATACCGATATTGGTGTCGGGGGGAGATTCATCCATGATCGACCTGTGAGGAATTTGAGATGATCGTTGCGCAAGACATTCTTGATGTGGACATCAAACTGCCGTCGGCGCCGGGTGTCGCCGTCCGGATTCTGGAGGCTGTGCGGGAAAAATGGGCCGGCTCCGAAAAGCTGGCCAGGGTGATTTCTGCCGATCCGGCCCTGGCCGCCAGAATTTTGAAAGTCGCCAATTCATCGCTCTATGCGCTGCCCCAGAAAATCAACAGCATTCAGAAGGCGGTTACCGTTATCGGTACCAATCTGGTCAAAAACATTGCACTCTCCTTTGTCATCGTCCAGGAGATGCGCGGCCAGGCCGAAGGCGGTTTCGACTTTGATTTTTTCTGGAAAAGGTCACTGACCGCGGCCGTGGCGGCCGACCTGCTGGCAACCAGGGTCAGCGGCCGATCAGACGACGTATTCGTCACGGCGCTGCTGCAGGATATCGGCATTGCCGTGATGTTTCTTTCCAGAAGCAGGGATTATCTGCTGGTGCTGGATGAAAAGATGGCCAACAACCGACCGATCGAGGATGCTGAAAGGGAAATATTCGGCTTCGACCACCAGCAGATGGGCGCCCGGGTACTGGCGGAATGGGGCCTGCCGGAAAACATGCATGTGCCCATCGCTTACCACCACATGCCTGAAAAGGTGCCGGAAATTTATCGGCGAAGAACCGGTATGCTGCGGCTGAGTGACCGGCTGGCGTCGATTTACCACGGAACGCGGTGTGTCGAAAAAATTCAGGACATCAAAAAAACACTGTCCGGCGCTTACGGCATGACCGAGAGCCAGGCCGCGGAACTCGTCGATGCTGTCGCCGAGCGCAGCATCGAGATGCTGAACTACTTCGAAATTCCGCCGGCGGACATGAAACCTTTTTCCCAGATTTTGCAGGAGGCCAATGAGGAGCTCGGCAAGTTGAACTTTTCCTATGAACTGCTGGTGATGGAGCTCAAACAGGCCCGCGACCAGTCCGACGACCTGGCCCGCAGGCTCAAAGAGGCAAATGCGAAACTACGGGAAATGGCTGCCAGAGACAGTTTGACCGGGCTATACAACCACGGCTACTTTCAGGATGCCATGGAGCGGGAGCTGCAACGTTGTGTACGCTACAGGCGGCCCCTTTCGCTGGTTCTGGCGGACCTGGACCGCTTCAAGAGCGTCAACGATCGGCATGGGCACCAGGTGGGCGATCGGATGCTCAGGAAAGTGGGCGCTACGTTTCTAGGCAACGTGCGCAACTCAGACATCGCGGCACGCTATGGCGGGGAGGAATTTGCCGTTATTTTGCCGGAAACCGACATCCGGGGGGCCGGTGTGCTGGCCGAACGAATCCGGCGGGCAGTCGAAAAAATTGAGGTCGCAGACCACGGCGTGACGGTCCGTCTGACGCTGAGCGCCGGTGTGAGTGCCTATTACCCCGGTTCGGACTCCGGGAATAAGGCCGGCATTATTTCCGCTGCCGACAAAGCACTCTACCTTTCCAAGCAAAGCGGCCGCAACCGGATCACCCTGGTCAAGTAGATCCGGCGAGGCGCGCGGAGCTGTCGCCGAATGGTAACCGGCGCAGCCTTTGCGGGACCCCGGCCGGCACGGCCAGCCAACGGCGGGGATGCCCCGGAAGGCGTTATCCCTTGGATCCCAGCCGCAGGCCGCCGTGAATGTAAAAAATGTCCCCGGCCAGGGCTTCGTTGCGGTACAGCTCACCCACCAGTGAAGCAACTTCGGCGGGTTCGATCAGCCGTCCGATGGGCACATTGGTGAGTATTTTGTCAAGGGCCTTCTGGTTCATGGCTTTGACCATGGGCGTGCCCACGTATCCCGGGGCGATGGCCACGCTGCGGATCTGACTCCCCAAGCCACGCCGGAAAAATTCAGCCGTCAGCACTTTGGGCATCACCGACATGGCCGCCTTGGTGGAGGCATAGTTGATCTGTCCGGCGGTGCCCAGTGAACCGGTGGAAGAGACCAGGCAGATCAGCCCGCGGCAGTTGTGGTTGATCATCCGTTCGGCGCATTCACGGATGGTCAGAAAAACACCGGTCAGGTTGATGTCGACCACTTTTTGAAACTGTTCCAGCGACATCTTGCGGGTGACCTTGCCGGTTGCGCGGTCCGGCGAGACCATCATGCCATCCATGATTATGCCGGCAAAAGGGGCCACCAGGTTGATTTGGCCGAATTTTTCAATGGCCGTGTCCGCCAGGCGCGCGCAGTCCGCTTCGCGGGTGACGTCACAAACCACCGTGGCCACGTCCGGCCCGATTTGATCGGTGGCGCAGGCCAGCGCGTCTTCTGCTATATCGCCCAGTACGAGCTTGCCGCCGTTGGCCGCCCAGTATTTGGCAACGGCCAGTCCAATTCCGCTGGCGCCGCCGGTGATGACGGCCACTGCATCTTTGATTTCAAGCATCACGGTTTCCTTTCTCCTGGTTTGGCGTTTTGGGGTGGCGCGCCTGGGCTTTCACCTTCCGTCGTTGTCGGCTTCGTTGTGCCCCAAAAGATCGGAAAAACTCTGCATCATCCGTTGGAACTGATGCTGCTGCTGGCGCATCAATTGCGAGAAACCTTCAGCCGCACCTGCCGGCCGGTGCTTTTCCAGATTCGCCAGCCGCTCCTCCAGTTCTTCCACCCGGTGCTGCAATACCGCGTTCTTTTTCTCGAGGGCCCGGTGTCGGGAGGCCGGCACGACGTCGATCATTTTCAAAAACTGCCGGAAGGCGCGCTGGAACTGCTCTTCGGCGGCTTTCCAGGTTTCGGCCGCATCCGGGGTGTGATCGGCCGGCCGGGGCAGCCCGTAGATTTCTGCGAACCGCCTGGAAAGTTCACCGATGTCTTTCAATCCCTTGGGCCAGTCCCCCAGCCGGACGAGTTGCTGCTGCCCGCGGGCGGCAGCAAGCAGGGTACTACCCCAGAATTCAAGAAATTTTGGATCCACAGCCATCATTGCTTTGCGCTTTTGCGCTTATCGTTTTCCAGGTCCAGATGGAAGCGTACCGGACCCCTGCAAACCGGATTGCCGAAGCAGGTGTGCAGCGCGCAGGCGGATTGAGGCGCCGACCAGGAAGTGGCCATGGCCACGTGGCCTTTGGGGAACGCGGACACTTCGACGTCGATGAAATCCGTGGGAGCCAGGGCGGTTTCCCTCTCCACCAGGTCGTCCTGTTCACCGTAGCAGATCAGCCAGGGAATTTTTCTGGCGGCCAGGCGTTTCAGATTGAGCGTGCGGCCGAACAGTTTGACCGGCAGCGTGCCGTCAGCGCTGATGGGCGTATTGTAGGATGCAAAGCTCATCTCAGTGATCCCCAGCGGCAGATCGTAACGCTCGAAATTGAGCCAGTAGTTCAGTGCCGCCGCTGTTTTACCGATCTGTATGTCGTCAGTTTTCTGGCGGGCGAACATGTTCAAATCCCGCAGAAAAGTCGCCGCCGGAGATTCGGTTTCGATGCTCTTTAGTTTGTACACCCAACCCATCAGCTTGCCGTCCGCCACGCGGTTGCCGTTGGGCAGGGTTTTGGTGCCGTATGCCAGGTCGTTGAAACGCGCCGGCAGGGTGTGGAGAAAGTGCGCCAGTCCGCGGCTGCGCGTACCGTCCATGGGGGAGACGCAGGTGATGAAGGCATCCACCAGCTCGTCCAGTTCACCGGAGAGCAGGTCGCACAACGCGTTGAAGCCTCCCTGGCAGTAGCCGTTCAGGGTGACCGGCCGGCCGTGGCGCCTGGACAGGTGTTCGCAGAACATGCGCGTATCGCGGGCATCGTCATCGCCGGTCATGACCTGCAGGGCTTCGGTGGTGCGGATATCTTTCAGCACCCGGATGTAGGTGGGGATGCCCTGGTTGGCGAAACAGTGAACATAGCTGCGGTTTTCCGCCGGCAAAAAGGCCAGGATGTTGGCGCCCAGCACGTAAGGGGGCAGGATCAAAACCGGCTTGCCGTTTTTATGTACTGAAACCCCCGGTTGATTCGGCAGAACCTGGTACACCGTAAAGCGCTTGCTCTCCGCCACCTTGACGCTGCCCCGACGTTCAAAATGAAACCCGAATTCCGACCCGATGGCCTCGATGGCCTTCGGGTAGCGATAAGCGAGGGTTTCGAAAAGGGCAACCTGGCGTTTAAGGATCTGTTCAGCCGCCCGCCAGCTATGTGTTTCAAGAAGGTTGCACAGCATCTCGGTGCCGGACGTGGCGTTACCTGAGGCGGCGGCTGCTTCGAGCACGCCGCCGAGGCCGCGTGCCGCAACATTGAGGTTGAACATCAGCAACTGCAGGTAGGATACAAAGGTTTCCGGAAACGGCCGGCTGAAAGCCCTCGTCGATTCCACCTCGCTGAAATAGCGTGTCGAAATCAGGAGAGGGGTCAGAAAATCGGTGCTGTATCGGGCAAGGCCGGCCAGCTGTGCCTGTGTGGCGCTCCAGAAGTTGCCGGACACCGACAGGATTTGGGTCAGCATCTGCTCCGCGGTAAGCATATCAGGTTTTTTGCCCGCCGGGTTATTCATAAACCGTAAACTCCCCCATAACAATTCCGGTCAAAGGTGCGCCCGCAGTCAGCGGATGCCCCGCTGTCGGTTTAAAATCTGCGGCCGCGCAAGCAGCGGTGACGATCGGCGCGCGTCTACTTTCCCGGGTTTTCAAAAAAAGCTTCAACTTTGGCAAAGCTTTCATCCACATATTTCTTGAACTCGTCACGTCCCTTTTTGTAGGAGTTGATCCACTCATCGATGGCCTTTTTGCCTTCTTCGGGCAGCCAGGTCGCCTGTTCCAGCAGAGCGCTGGCCACCTGTTCGGACTGCTGCTGGAGCATTACCATGGCGTTAAAGGTGTTGTTGAAAGCCGTCTGGTTGAAATCGATCATCTGTTTGAGCAACTGCTTCTGGTCCATTGTGTCTGTCCTCCTGCCGGCCGGTCTGGCCGGTTTCCCGTAAAGTTGTTATTCAGATGCTGCGGACGGGCCCGTTTCGTTAAAAAAACCCCCGACCATCTCGAAGTTGGCATCCACGAGATTTTTAAAATCCTGGCGACCCTTTTTACAGGCGGCGATCCAGCTGTTGATGGCGGTTCTGCCGGTTTCAGGCAGGCCCGAAGCCTGGCCGAGCAGATTGCTGGCGGCTGTTTCGGACTGCGCCTGGAACAGTGCCATGGCACTGCATGTGTTGTCAAAAGCCGCCCTGTGAAAGGCGATCATCTGCCTGGCGATGCCGATCGTGTCCATAGGCTCTTCCTCCGTGGTTTCAGCGGTTAACTTTTTGATCTCTCGCCGCACTTTCCTCCATAATAACCGCTAAAAGGCGTTTGTCAAGAAAGTATATTGCAACGCAACAAAGTATAAAATCCAAGCAATTATTGGTTAAACTATTTTAAAACAGTAAGATAGGATAGATATAATATAATCAGGCGGACATATCCTGTATTAAAATGTTGCGATACAATATCTTCCTGGGGTGCTTTCCACCTGTGCTGCCGTACCGGTTCCTGATCCCGGCCAATTTAGCGGGCAGGCCGGGCCCGGTCCGCCGGCCGGATAAAACCCCGGGGATTTTCTGACCGCGTCGCCCCAACGAACCCCCATGCGGTCCATAACGTTTTTCAGGGCAGGATTTTCTAAAGTTATGCGGTTTTTCTCCGATATGTTGGAACTAGAAATGATTGCAAAGCCCGACGGACCAACATGCGGAGAGAAATTTATGGCGACATCCAAAAAAAAGAAAACATGCAAAACGCTCAAAGCCGGTGCCCACATCGGTGGCGCTGACGCTGAGAAACTGAAGAAGAAACTCATCAGGGCAACGGCCGGCCGGCCGGACGAATTGAGGTTGGACTGCAGTGCCGCCACCGATATTGACGCCATCGGCGTGGGGCTGCTGGCGGCGGCCGGACGTCAGCTCTCAGAAGGCGGGGGACGGCTGAGGATGAAAAATGTTTCGGAAACCATCTACGCCGTCGTCGACACCGTGGGACTCGGACGGTACGTGGTCCTTGAAAAAGCCGGTTGAGCGTCCTCGACAGGCAGCGGTTTCACCTGCGAACAACATTTGACGATTTCCTGGAGGCTGGCATGAGTATAGAAATCGATGAAACCATGCAGATATTCATCGAGGAGTCCGCAGAGCATCTCGCAGATATCGAGAACGACTTTTTGGCCATCGAAGAAGGCGGCGCAGACGTCGACGAGGATCTGATCAACAAGGTCTACCGCGCGGCGCATTCCATCAAGGGGGGCGCCGGGTTCATGGGGTTGACCAATATCCAGAACCTGACCCACGAAATGGAAAACATTCTGGGAAAGATCCGCAATCACGAAATGGTGCCCAACGGCGAGATCATCAACCACCTGCTGAAAGCTGCCGATACGCTCAGGGAGATGATTTCCGATGTGACCACCAGCAACGATGTCGACGTGTCGGCGCTGACCGCAGATCTGGCCGCCATCAGCCAGGGCACGTTTGAAGCGCCGCAGGATGCCGACAGCCAACCACAGGACGGGGCATCGTCCGGGACTTTGTCGGAAGCCGGAGGGCAGTCCGGGGAACCGGACGATGGCCCGGGCGACGCGCTCTCCGAATTCCCGGAAGCACGGGAAGGCATTGAAGCAGCTCTGGCCGACGGCAAGAACGTCTATCTGATCAAGCTCGATCTGATCGAGGATGTCCAACGGCGGGGCAAATCGTTGATGGATTACATCGCAGACATCACGGCCACCGGCGGCGTGCTGGCCCGGGCCATGGATCTGGAGCGGGTGGATCCTCTGAGCGAGGAGTTCGAGCCTGCCAACCTCCCGGTTCAGCTGGTTTTCGCCACCGTTTTCAGGCCCGAGGACATTGACGATCTTTTTGAAATCGGTCTGCAGAATATCTTCCAATTTGACGAGAAACTCGCACTGCACCCCCTGGCCGAAACATCTACAACAGGAGTTCCGGCAACGCCGGCGGAAACACCGCCGGCCGCAGCTGAGGGGCCCGGCGCTCCGGACACACCCGAAAAGCCGCCGGTGGACCTGGCCGGGAAAGGGGTTGCCGATACATCCGAAACACCACCGGCGGCAGCTGTGCGGGCGGAAAATGCGAACGTTCATGCAACGCATGACCGTGCAGGCCAGGCCGAACAGGGACCCCGTAAAGCAGCGGCGTCTAAAAAGCCCGCCGGACAGGTTTCATCCGCCGTGGAGGCCAGCCTGCGGGTGCACGTCAGTCTGCTGGATTCGCTCATGGACCTGGCCGGGGAACTGGTTTTGGGCCGCAATCAACTGTTGCAGGCCATGACTTCCAGAGACAGCCGCCTGGTCGAAGCCGCCAGCCAGCGGATCGACCTGATCACTTCCGAGCTGCAGGAGGCCATCATGCTGACCCGCATGCAGGCCATCGGCAACGTTTTCGGCAAATTTCCGCGTGTGGTGCGCGATCTTTCCCGTAAGCTGGGAAAACAGGTGGAGCTGGTGCTGGAGGGCAAGGAAGTCGAGCTGGACAAGACCATCATCGAATCCATCAACGACCCGCTGACCCATCTGGTGCGCAACGCGGTGGATCACGGCATCGAAGACCCCGAACAGCGGCTCAAGGCCGGCAAGAATGCGGTGGGCAGAATCGTGCTCAAGGCCTATCATGAAGCCGGCCAGGTGAATATCGTCATTTCGGATGACGGCAAAGGGCTAGATGGCGATCGACTTGTCGAGACGGCCGTATCCAAAGGCCTGATCAGCGAAGAGCAGGCCGGCGCCATGTCGGAAAAGGAGAAAGTCAACCTGATCTTTTTGCCCGGGTTTTCCACGGCCCGGGAGGTGACGGACGTGTCCGGCCGCGGTGTGGGGATGGACGTGGTGAAAACCAATTTGGACAAGCTGGGGGGCCAGACCGAGATTGAATCCACCCCCGGCGAGGGAACCACCATCCGCATCAAGCTGCCGCTCACGCTGGCCATCATCCCCAGCCAGATCGTGCAGGCCGGCGGCGAGCGCTATGCCATCCCCCAGGTCAGTCTGGTGGAGCTGCTCAGGATTCCGGCCGACCAGGTCAAGAACCGCATCGAGACCGTCGGCGATGCCGAAGTGGTCAGGCTGCGCGGCGATCTTCTGCCGCTGGTGCGGCTGACCGACGTGATCGGCGTCGAGCGTACCTTTACCGATCCCGAGGGCCGGGTTCGCAAGCCCGATCAGCGTGAAAACCTGGCGGACCGGCGTTCCAGGCACACGCCGCTGCACGCATCCGCAAAGGATGATGACCGCAGTGCAGATGAGATCGAAGCGCATCCCCATCGCCGCGTCAATCCTCTGGACCGGCGGCAGCGGGCCGCCAGTGCGCTGAATATCGCCGTGGTTTCCTGCGGCGCCATGAAGTACGGCCTGGTGGTGGACCGCCTGTTCGATTCCGAGGAGATTGTGGTCAAGCCGCTGGGCCGGCACTTAAAAAACAGCAAGGGATACGCCGGGGCCACGATCATGGGAGACGGTCGCGTGGCCCTGATTCTGGACGTGAGCCACTTGGCGCATATGGCCCGGCTGAATTCGGTGGAAAACAGCGAACGCGCCATGGATATTGCCGAAAGCGCCGAAAAAGCGGCCCAACTGAAGGCGGATCGGCAGTCCATGCTGATTTTCAAGTGCGCCGAAGACGAGCATTTCGCCGTTCCCATCAACCTGGTGGAACGTATCGAAAAAGTCGAGGGCGCGCACATCGAGCAGGTGGGCGGAAAACGCGTGATGCAGTATCGTGGCGGCAGCCTGCCGCTCTTTTGTATCGATGAGGTCGCCCAGGTGAAGCCGCTGGCCGACCATGACAGCCACCTGGTCATTGTCTTCAGCCTGGCGGGGCGTGAGCTGGGCCTTTTGGCCACGGGGCCGGTGGATGCCGTGGAAATGGCCATCGAAGTGGACGGTGAAACCCTGCGCCAGCCGGGGATCATGGGCTCGGCCATCATCGGCGGCCATACCACGCTGATGGTGGATGTGTACGAGCTCGTCCAGACTCTCAACCCCGACTGGTTCGCCGAAAGCGAAGCGATGCGGGAACCGGAAGGCACGGATACGGCCATCCTGTACGCCGAGGATTCCGCATTTTTCAGAAGCCAGGTCAAACGCTTTATCGAAGAGGAAGGCTACCGGGTGATCGAAGCCAAAGACGGTGTCGTGGCCTGGGAGCTGCTCCAGGAGCATGCCGCTGAAGTGGCCCTGGTGGCCACGGACATCGAAATGCCCAATATGGACGGGTTCGCGTTGACCGAGAAGATCAAAGGCGATGAACGCTTTGCCCACCTGCCGGTCATCGCCCTGACCACGCTGGCCTCCGATGCCGACCAGGCCCGGGGCAAAGCCGTGGGCATCGACGATTATCAGATCAAACTGGACCGCGAGAAGCTGATCACCAGCATACGTGCGATGCTGCAAAACGCGTGATGCCAAAGGCGGCCGCGGGCAGATGAAATGCGTCAAAAATATATCGACGGTAAAGTAAGGAGGAAACGATGTCCAAGAATGTGAAAATTTCGGTAAAACTGGCCGGCGGCTTCAGCCTGCTGGTGCTGCTGCTGATCGCCGTGGGGTGGACCGGATACAGTGGTATCCAGAAGTCGGCGGCCGCTTTCGAGGCCGTGCTCAAGGGTTTTGAGATCGACAAACTGGCCTTGGACAGGGAAATCGATCACCTGAACTGGGTCAACCATTTGACCCGTTTCGTGTCCGACCCGCAGCAAAAGGCGCTTTCGGTGCAGCTGGACCCGACCCGCTGCACGCTGGGAAAGTTTCTGAACAGCCCGGAGCGTGGAGAAATCGAGGCGCGTATGCCCCAGCTGGGGCCGCTGTTCAAAGCCATGGAGGGGCCGCACCGGCGCCTGCATGCTTCGGGGGAGGCGATCCTGGAGGCCCGCAAGAGCGGCCGGGAGTCGGCGGTGGCGAAAATCTACGAGGAGCAAACCCTGCCGAGCCTTGCGCAGGTCCAGGAAAACCTGCACCGGATTGCCAAGGCCATCGACCATTTCAGCGCCGCCAAACGACAGGCGGAAGTCAGCGCCAGCCACCGGGCCAAGATGCTGATCGTCATTCTGGCGCTGGCAGCGGTCCTGGCCGGTGCGGGCATTGCCGCTGTGCTGACACGTGCCATCAGCAAGCCGGTGACCGAATCCGTGGCCTTCGCCCAGAAAATGGCCGACGGGGATTTCACCGCCAAGCTGGACATCGACCGTGGCGACGAAATCGGCGTGCTGGCCAAGGCCCTCAATCATATGGTCACCAACATCGGTACGATCTTTAAGGACATCGCCCGGGGTGTCGAAACCCTGACCTCCTCTTCCGCCGAACTGTCGGCTGTTTCCGACCAGATGTCGGCCGGCGCCGAACAGACCTCCAGCCGAGCCAACACGGTGGCGGTGGCATCCGAAGAGATGAGCGCCAACATGGAATCCATCGCGGCCGCCGTGGAGCAGGCATCCACCAATGTCGGCATTGTGGCCTCCTCGGCCGAGGAGATGACCGCCACCATCGATGCAATCGCCAAAAACACCGAAAAGGCCAGCCGCATCACCGCCGAGGCCGTCAAAGAGTCCAACAGCGCCTCGGAGGCGGTCAACCAGCTGGGCCAGGCCGCCCAGCAGATCGGGCAGGTGACCGAAACGATCACCGAGATTTCCGAGCAGACCAATCTGCTGGCGTTGAATGCCACCATCGAGGCGGCGCGGGCCGGCGAGGCCGGCAAGGGGTTCGCCGTGGTGGCCAACGAGATCAAAGAGCTGGCCCGCCAGACCGCCGAGGCCACCGGTGAGATCAAACGGCGCATCGACGGCATCCAGTCCTCCACCAACGGTACTGTGGACCAGATCAGCCAGATCTCCAAGGTGGTGCACCAAGTCAACGAGATCGTATCGGGCATCGCCACGGCCGTCGAGGAGCAATCCGTGACCACCAAGGAGATTTCCGAAAATGTTCTGCAGGCTTCCCAAGGCATTGCGGAAGTGACGGAAAATGTATCTCAGAGCTCCGGCGTGGCCGGTGAAGTGGCCCGGGACATCGCCGAAGTCAACCAGGCCGCCAGCGAGATCTCCAACTCCGGATCGCAGGTCAACATGAGCGCCGGCGAACTGTCGGGCCTGGCGGAAAAACTCAGCGAAATGGTCGGCCGTTTCAAGCTATGACGGCCAGACGCCAACAGGATGGAACCGAGGAGAATGTGATGCGCATCAAATACAAACTGGGATTCGTGATTCTGGGGCTTTCCGTAATTATCGTGGGCATGTTCGCCGTTACCTGGTATTTGACTGGAAAGCAGAAAGACGATGGCATGGTGATCAATCTGGCCGGACGTCAGCGCATGCTGACCCAGAAAATGACCAAAGAGGTGCTGACTTACCAGATGGGAAAAAGCCGGCAGGGCAAGCCGGATCCGGCTCTGGCCAAAAGCGTGCGCAACACCATGCGCATTTTCGACATGACCCTGGCGGCGCTCAGAGACTCCGGCAGGGCACCGCTTTTGCTGGACCCCGAGAACACCGCTTACCGCTGGTGCCCAAAGGCGGCCGAGCCGGCCAAAAGCCAGCTGCAGAAGGTCGGCGATATGTGGCATGCCTTCAGCCGCCGCATTGACGGCGTGCTCTCCGGACGGCCCACGGCCGCACAGGATCTGCGCTATGTGCTGGACAACAACCTGCCGCTGTTAAAGCAGATGAACATCGCCGTGGGCATGCTGCAGAAGCAGTCCGAAGCCCGGGTGCGCCAGCTGCTGATTTCACAGATCGGCGGTGTGCTGGCAGGGCTCTTTTGCATGGTGTTCTCGATGCTTACGATCTACTCCATCGTCAGGCGCCTGGAGCGGGTCAGGGATTTTGCCCAGGCGCTGGGTAAAGGGGACCTGACCGTTACGTCGGGCATCAGCGGGACGGACGAGCTGGGGCGCATCGGCCATGCCCTCGACGAGATGAGCACCAGTCTGAAGACCATGTTCGCGTCCATCCGCGAAAGCGCCGGCCGGCTGAACAGCGCTTCCCATGCCCTGTTCGATATTTCGAGCCAGGTGTCCGAGGGGTCGGGCGATGTCTCTGACAAGTCCAATACGGTGGCCGCCGCCGCCGAGGAGATGAGCGCCAACATGAACTCCGTGGCCGCTGCCGTGGAAGAGGCCTCCACAAATGTTTCCATGATGACGGCAGCTACGGACGGTGTAAAGAACACCATCCAGGAAATCGGCACACGCAGTGAAGACGCGCGTGAGATCACGGGGAAAGCCGTGGTGCAGTCCCAATCCGCTTCCGCGCGCATCAACGAACTGGGTGCGGCCGCCCAGTCCATCGGGCAGGTGACCGCCGCCATCACCGAGATTTCCGAGCAGACCAACCTGCTGGCGCTGAATGCCACCATCGAGGCGGCGCGGGCCGGCGAGGCCGGCAAGGGGTTTGCCGTGGTGGCCAACGAGATCAAGGAGCTGGCCCGCCAGACGGCCGAAGCCACGAACGATATCAAAAACAAGATCGAAAGCATCCAGGGATCGACCTCCCAGGCGGTGACCGAAATCGGCCAGATCGCGGACATCATCAACGAGGTCGACGGCATGGTCTCCGCCATCGGCACGGCCGTGGATGAGCAGTCGGCGGCAACCACCGAAATCGCCGAAAACGTGAGCCAGGCCTCCGAGGGGATTGCCGAGATTACCGAAAACGTCGCCCAGAGTTCATCCGTTTCCGGCGAAGTTGCCCAGGATATCGCCAGTGTCAGCCAGGCGGCGGATGCCATAACAGGCATGAGCGCGGAAGTCAAAAACAATTCCGGCCAGCTGCTGGAGCTGGCCCAACAGCTTGAACAAATGGTGGCCCGCTTCAAGGTCTGAATGTGTATGACAACTGTCGGCCGCCGCTGCGTTGCACGGCAGCCGGCGGCAGGGAGGACGGAAGATGGAATACGGCAGGCAGGAGGCCCAAAAGGGCGGCAGCGTGGAACTGGCCACTTTCTACGTGGCCGATGCGCTGTGCGGCATGGATATCCTCAATGTTCAGGAGATCAACAAGCAGACCGACATCACCACGGTGCCCCAGGCGCCCGGGTATGTCAAGGGGATCATGAATCTGCGCGGGCAGATCGTGACCATTATCGACCTGGGGCGCAAACTCGGTCTGGCGCAAACCGGTTTTGCCGACAAGACCCGCAATATCATTGTCAATTCCCGGGGGGAGTATATCGGGCTGCTGGTGTCCGAGATCAGCGATGTCATCGAAGCCCAGTGGGAGGCCGTCGACGCGCCGCCGGCCAACATCGGACAGATCCAGGGAGAATTTTTCAAAGGTGTTTTCAAGACCGACGATCATCTGATCGGCATCCTGGACCTGGAAAGAGTGCTTGCGGAAGACGCCTGACAAAGGCGCCAGCGGCCCGCACTCTGCAAAACGCATACAGGATGGTTGCCCTAGTTAAGGCGTTGGACGAAATCCGGACCGAGTGGAGTTGAACCATGCCGATCAGCAGTCCATTGCGTGTACTCGTTGTCGACGATACAGCCGTGTATCGCAAAATCGTGGCGGATGTCATCGCCGGCATTTCCGGGGCCGAAGTTGTCGGCAGTGCCCACAACGGCCGTGCGGCCCTGATGAAAATCGCATCCCTGCGCCCGGACCTGGTGACGCTGGACATCGAGATGCCGGACATGAACGGCATCGACGTGTTGCAGGAACTAAAGCAAAAGCACACGGATGTCGGCGTGATCATGCTCAGCTCGCTGACCCACGAGGGTGGGGAGATGACCATGCGCGCCCTCGAACTGGGCGCCTTCGATTTTGTCCCCAAGCCCCAGGGCCGTTCCATGGCCGAAAACACCGCAGCGGTGAAAAACGCCCTTGCGCCGATGCTGGCGGCTTTTCGCCGGCAGCGTCAAATCGCGCGGCGGCTGGCAAGAGGCAAAAACAGCGCCCCTTTCGTGCGGGCCCAAAAGCGCCCGGCGGCAGCAGGCCGGCTTGCGGCTGTGCGCCCCACAATGAAAAGATCATCTTCCGCAATCGTGGCCATCGGCATTTCCACCGGCGGACCCAACGCGCTGGCGCGGATGATGCCGCAGCTGCCGGCCAAAATGGGCGTCCCGCTGCTGATCGTCCAGCATATGCCGCCGGTTTTTACGGCCTCTCTGGCCAAAAGTTTGAACGCCAAATGCGCCATCCGGGTGAAAGAAGCTGAAAACGGCGAGCCGCTGCTCCCGGATACCGCCTATATCGCCCCCGGCGGGCGGCAGATGAAAGTGGCCGCCAGCGCCGACGGCATCCGGCGCATGATCCGCGTCACCGACGATCCACCGGAAAACAGTTGCCGGCCGTCCGCGGATTACCTCTTCCGGTCGGTCGCACACCACTACGTCGGGCGGGCCACCGGCGTCATCATGACCGGAATGGGTGCCGACGGGTTGCTGGGGCTGAAATTGATGAAACGCAACGGCGCCGTGGTGATTGCCCAGGACGCGGCCAGCTGCGTGGTGTACGGCATGCCCAAAGGTCCGGTCGAATGCGGCATCGTCGATGTCGTGGCGCCCCTGGGACGGATTGCAGCGGAGATTGTCAAAACGGTAAAGCCGTCCTTTCCAAAAAGCGGCGACCGTATGCAAAGTGTTGGCTGACAGGTACGATGACGGCATGAAAAAAATCACACCAGAAGAAATCCGCCAGCTGTCCCGCTATATTTACGATGTTTCGGGAATCGCCCTGGACCAGAGCAAGGCTTATCTTTTTGAAACACGGCTGGGTCCGCTGGTGGAGGCACACGGCCTGGCGGATTACGCCGAACTCTGCCGAAAAGCCAGGACCGGACCGGGGAAGCAGCTGGAAAACGAAATCGTCGACGCCATCTCCACCAATGAGACCCTTTTTTTCCGGGACAACGGTCCCTTTGAGCTTCTGCGCAACAAGATCCTGCCCGATCTCATCGATGCCCGCAGCGCCAGGGCTTCCAAAATACTGCCCGTTTCGCTGCGCATCTGGAGTGCGGCCTGCTCCACGGGCCAAGAGGTATACAGCGTGGCCATTGTGCTGAAAGAACTGCTGCAGCAGGATCTGAACCGCTACCGCATCAAGCTGCTGGGGACGGATATATCCGATGCGGCCATCGCCCAGGCCAGCAGGGGGACCTACGGAAAATTCGAGATCGAACGCGGGCTGCCGCGGGATAAGCTGGTAAAATACTTCCGGCCTGCCGGCGCCGGCTGGAAGATCAAAGATGATCTGCGCGCCATGGCCACTTTCCGCAAGCTCAACCTGATGCTGCCCTTCGGCGCACTGGGCAAGTTCGATATCGTGTTTTGCCGCAATGTGGCCATATACTTTACCCCCCAGGACCGCAAAAAACTGTTTGAACGTCTGGCCGGCGTGCTGGCGCCGGACGGATACCTGATAATCGGCGCCACCGAATCGCTGACCGGCGTTTGTCCACGCTTTACACCCCGGCGCCATCTGCGGTCGATTTACTACCAGTTGAACACCGCCCCAAAAAATGAGCTGAGGAAGAGCATTGCACACCGCACAGGCAGAAGAGTTTCGTTGACCGCTTGACCACCCCTAGAGGAGGGGAAATGAGGAATCTCAACATACTGGTCGTTGACGACGACCCCGTGACGCGGAAGCTGATCGAAAAAAAACTGGCACCGGCAGGATTTTCCATCACCCTGGCGGAAAACGGCCGCAGGGCCCTGGAACACATGGGCCGGGAATTGTTCGACGTGGTCATCACCGATCTGATGATGCCCGGGGAACCGGACGGCATCGGCGTATTGAAAGCCGCCAGGAAAAAGAGCGGCTACACGGAGGTGCTGCTGCTGACCGGTCACGCCTCGGTGGATACGGCCGTGGAGGCCATGAAGGCCGGTGCCGCGGATTATCTGCAGAAGCCGGTCAATTTCCACGAACTGATGATCCGCCTGGACCGCATCGCCGAGTATAAGAACCTCTCTAAAACGGCGCTGGACCTGCGCGAAGCCATGGATGTGACCGAGTGCGCCGCGGCGGAGACGATCCAGGAACTCGAGCTGAGGGCCGCCGTGCTGCAGGACGTGCTGCATAAGATCGGGGAAACGCTGCGGCAAACCGACCTGGCGCCCGACCAGCGGCTGGCGATGGTCGAAAGCCACCTGTCCGCGGCATTCACGGAGGTTTCGTAAACCCCGGCTAATCGGGCAGGCGGATGGTCAGCACCGGGATGCGGCTGCGGTGGAGCACGCGCCGGGCGGTGCTGCCCATCCAGGTGTCCTTGAAAGTGCCGAAGCCATGGGTGCCCATGACAATCAGGTCGCTGTTGCGCCGGGTGGACTGCTCCAGGATGGTTTGCACGGGATGGCCGTGGGCGATGACGATCTCCGGCTTGGCAAAGGTGCATTGATCCGCACGCGTCCGCATGTCGCCGCATAATTTCTCCAGCCGCGCCTGGATTTTCGCAGTGGCCGTCCGGCTGATCTCGTCCATGGCCTGGAGCCATTTCTCATGCCCGATAATCGATTTGACCTGCATCTGGACGCTGGTGGAAAGCTCTTCCAGCACATGCAGAACGGTCAGCCCGGCCTGGTAGCGGCTGCTGAGGCTGACGGCATACCCGAAAGCATGCAGTGCGCTTTCGGACAGATCGGTGGCATACAGTATCTTCTTGATTTCAGGGATCATTTTTTATCCTTCCGGGTTTGCAGTAAAAGCATGCCGGCCTATAAACGCGGCAAACAGCCTTTTGCCGGATGAAATCGTTGACCTGTCGGCTGCCGACGCATATAATAACGGACCGAAAGCGGTGGTGGCGATGCGCCCGGAAGCGCCTGCAAGGCGCATTTTCCCGCAGAGTACAGCCAAGCTGCCTGAGAATAGACCTGCCGGACCTTGGCTGTCAAGGTGCAAAACCCGGTGCAGATTTTCTGCGGCCGACGGAGGGCTGCACGTTGCCGACAGTGCTTTGAATTCGCAATCCCGGCGTCCTGCGGACTTGCTGCGGGTTGCAACGAAAGGAAGCTACCATGCGATACCGGTTGATTGGCCTGGTGTTCAGCCTCGTTCTGCTGCCCGCTGTGGGCACAGCGGGAACGACGCGACTGCCGACGGGGTTTGCAGGTCTGGTGTGGGGCCAGCAACTGACGGATCTGGCACACTACAAGAAGGTGTGGGGCCGGGGAAGCGTCAGTTTCTACGCCAACCCCGCCAAGAGCTACACGCTCTACGGAATCGAGATTCCGCAGGTGGTATACGGCTTTTCCGACGAGCGCTTTTTCGCGGTTTACGCGACGCTGACGTCGCCGGAGCTCTTTGCGCGGCTGAAGCGCTCGCTCATCGCTAAGTACGGCCAGCCGGCGACGACGTTTTCAGCGAAATCCGGCCTGAAGATTTTCAAATGGAAAACGGGCAAAATCAAGATCAAGCTCAAGCAAAGCCGGCAGACGGGCAGGATGAAGCTGGCACTTTACTACACGCCCATTTCGCGCAGGCTCAACGAGTCGCAGTATGAGAAAATGAACGATGGCTCTTTGCGCCTCTTTCCCCTCAAGGGAACCGACAAACGCCAGGCTTTCCCGATTCTGGATTTTTAGGCTTCGCACCGATTCGCGGGCAGGGGCGGGCCGGCGCTGCGGCCGGCCCGGAATCAATCGCTAGGCGAACGCATCCAGGGCTTCGAAAATTGCATCGCGGATGGCTTCGACTTTTCCGACGCCTTCGATGCGGATGTATTTGGGCGCGGCACTGTCGCCCGATTTTTCCCACTGGCGGTAGTAGTCCACCAGCGGCTCGGTCTGGGCATGGTAGACTTCCAGCCGCTTGCGTACGGTCTCTTCCTTGTCATCATCGCGCTGGATCAACGGTTCACCGGTGATGTCGTCTTTGTCGGCGACCTTGGGCGGGTTGAAGACGACATGATAGGTCCTGCCGGAAGCCAGGTGCACCCGGCGGCCGCTCATGCGCTTGATGATTTCTTCGTCCGGTACGTTGATGTCGACCACGGCGTCGATGGCAACGCCGGCGTTCTTCATGGCATCCGCCTGGGGAATGGTGCGCGGAAAACCGTCAAACAGAAAGCCCTGGGCGCAGTCCGCCTCCTGGATCCGTTCCTTGACCAGCCCGATGATCACATCGTCCGGAACAAGGCCTCCGGAATCCATGAACGATTTGGCCTTTTTCCCCAGTTCACTGCCCGCCTTGACGGCGGCGCGGAGCATGTCGCCGGTGGAAATCTGCGGAATCTGGTACTTTTCCTTGATAAAATTGGCTTGTGTTCCTTTGCCGGCTCCTGGGCCCCCTAAAAGAATCAGACGCATTGCTTCTCTCCCTCCTGCACCTTTGCGAACCCCGCGGGGTTCTATGGTTGGTAGTAGATGCTGCCCGGACTTTGTGCCCGAATTAAGTCTTGGGTTGCATGCTAACCTTAAATCATCACCCAAAGCGGCCGATCTGTCAAGCTGATTGGTGCTATCACAAACAGCCGGCTGTCGCCGGACATTTTCAGGTTTCCTTAATGACTTTCATGCCGTCTTTGTGATCCTGGACCGTGTAGCCGCGCTGCCGCAATTCGTCGCGCAGGCGGTCGGCCAGGGCCCAGTTCCTGGCTTCGCGTGCCGCCCGGCGCTCTGCGGCCAAACGTTCGATTTCCGGCGGCAGCGCCGCCGGGCGGACGGATTCTGCCAACAAAAATCCCAGCACACGGTCGAAATCCAGGATCGTGGCCCGTTTTTCACCGGGCGTAATTTTCGATTTGAGCATTTCCTGCACCACGGCCAGCGCAACCGGCATGTTCAGGTCGTTGTTGACCGCGGCAAGGAATTTTTCGCGAAATTCGGCGTGAACACGCCCCGGGTCAACCTTTTCGGTACCTTCCGGCGCCGCTTCCATTAGTGGGCGCACCTGGTGGCGCAGATGCGAAAGCCCGTTTCTGGCCGCGGCGATGCCCTCCTCGCTGTACTCCATGGGTTTGCGGTAGTGGGTCTGAAAGGTGGCAAAGCGGTAGGCCAGCGGCGGGATGCCCTTTTTGACAAAAGTGCTGTCCAGCGTCAGGAAGTTGCCCGCGCTTTTGGCCATTTTCTTGCCACCGCGGACGATCAGAAAAGCGCCGTGCATCCAGTAGTTGAAAAACTTCTTTCCCGTAGCGGCCTCCGATTGGGCGATTTCGTTGGTGTGGTGGACATCGATATGATCGGTACCGCCGCAGTGTATGTCCAGGTGGTCTGCAAGATACTTCATGCTCATGGCCGAACATTCGATGTGCCAGCCGGGAAAGCCAACGCCCCAGGGAGATTCCCACTCCATCTGCCGCCTGACATGCGGCGGTGAGAATTTCCAGAGTGCGAAATCGGTAGGGTTTCTCTTTTCCGGGTTTTTTTCCACCCGCGCCCCTTCCTGCAGGGACTCCAGCCGCTGGTGGGAGAGTTTGGTATAGTCTTTGAATTTTGCCGTATCAAAATAAACGCCGTCGCTGGTGCGGTAGGTGTAGCCCTTGGCTTCGAGGCGCTGGATGAGGTCGATTTGCTCGGGGATCGAATCGGTGGCGCGGCACCAGATATCCGGTTCCATGATGTTCAGCCGGCGGATGTCATCTTGAAAGGCGCGGGTATAAAAAGCGGCAATTTCCCAGGCCGATTTGCCCTCGCGGGTCGCACCGCTTTCGATCTTGTCTTCGCCCATGTCACGGTCACCCGTAAGATGGCCGACATCGGTGATGTTCATGACGTGCCTGACGCGGTAACCGTTGTATTGCAGCACCCGTTTGAGCACGTCCTCAAAGATGTAAGTGCGCAGGTTGCCGATGTGAGCGAAGTTGTAGACCGTCGGACCGCACGTATAGAGTCCCACGTAGTCTTCAAAAAGCGCTTTGAAGGCTTCTTTGCGGCGCGTCAGTGTGTTGTACAGGTAAAGTTCCATAGGTGCCTGCTGTCCGCTGTCGGGCCGGACGTCATACGGGATTGCAGCCAGCCTATAGCACATCCACCCTAAGGACTGCAAGCTCAGGCCGGGAGAGTTCTCCCGGAACGGCCAGGCGAAAACAAAGATCCCGGCAGTGGACCATAAATAGTTTTGATGGGTGCTGAAGAGGCCGTCAACCCTTCGTGATGGTGATGCGGGACATCTGCCGGTGCCATGGGCATTTGGAGGGGGTTCGGCCGGGAGACCCCAGTGGTAGGCGGATTTAAGCGCTGCATCTTTGCATACGGAACAGTTTTGGCAACTGAAACGACGCCGCGCTGCCGGTGCATTTTGAACAGCCTCCACGGCCGGTTTTTCAGCGATCTTCTGAATGCATCAGGCCAGTCAGCCGGTGGGGATCAGTCCCAGTACCCCGGTCAGCACAATGAACCCGCAAATCAGCGCCAGCAGCCCGTAAAATCGATCGCCCTCTTTGAAAAGTACTGCCGAGGAAAGGAAAAGCGCGGGTACGACTGAAAAAACACCCAGCGAGATGCCAAAGGCAGACATGCCATCCCCAGTTGTCAGATGCGAAAAATACCAGTGCCCCATGGGCAGTGCACCGGTGATGCCCTGCCAGATCCGGGCGGGGGAATCGCCTCTCCACACCGAGGAAATCCAGTAAGAAGCGGGCGCGAAGTTGTGCCGGGTCGTAAAGGCGATAACCGACCCGAAAACGACGATCAGACATCCCAGCATCACGCCCCAGTAGATAATTTGTCCATAGATCAGACCGGCAAAAGGAACTTTCAGCTTTTCACCCGGCATATTTCCTCCCAATGATCGAATTTGTTATCCCACCAGCGGAATATGTATCCCGAACGCCCCTCCCACACCCCGGGCAATCAGCTTCAGGGAGGAGAGCACGAGGATGACAATCAGGATTTTGCGCACGAAACCGGCCCGGATGCGGATGAGCAGATGTGCACCCAGGATTCCACCCACCACCTGTCCCAGAAGCCACGGGGCCACGACGATCGCAATCAGGGCGCCGTAGGTGATGTATGTCCAGATGGCGGTGGCGTTGCTGATGGCCAAAAGGACCCCACTGCACGCCGCGGCGATTTTCACCGGCGCCATCATGACGAGATTCAAAGTAGCGGTGAGAAAGGCGCCGCCCCCCATACCGAAAAAGCCTCCGATGAAGCCCAGCAGGATAAAAATCAGGGCGCCCGGAAGCGCTCTGACCAGCTGGTAGTCAACGATCTTTCCCAGGGAGCTTTCCCAGTAAGACCCGTTGAGCCCGAGTTTCACAGAAAGTGCGTCAATATGTTCCGGTTCGGGATACTCTGTCTTGCCCCCTCCGGTGAGCAGAAAATAGGCGATCACCAGCATGAGGATCCCCAGTGACAGGCGCACCATCCCATCGCCGACAGCCCCCAGGGCATCGTGCAGATAAATGGCGCAGACACTCCCGGCAAGTGCGCCCACCGTAATGGGCACGCCGCAGAAGAACACGACTCTCAGGTTGGCCAGACGGCTCTTCATGAAGGGCCCCGATGAAATCAGCCCGCTGAACATGGCGACCACCAGGCCCGTGGCCCGTATGACCAGGCTGTCCATGGAGGTGAAGCCGAGCATGATGGGGGTGAAAATCACGCCTCCGCCAATGCCTGCAACCACCGCGATAATCGCAATGGCGGTGCTGATCAGAAAGGATCCGGCAATGATCAGCCACATGGACGTGGGGGTCAGGTCCTGAGTTCCCTGTACCTTCGAAAACACGGCCATGAGAAGATAGCCGCCGAGGATGAGGAGAATCAGCAAAGTCAATTCCGGAACACTGGTCACAATGCGTTTCAGCGTGCCCTTGCTCCGCCGTTGCTTGCCTGGTTTGGCATCTGCTTCCTTTTCCTCTGAAACAGCCGAATCCAGCTCTGCAGGCGCCATATGCTTTGTCCCTCCTTCTCGGTTTGGCATGTCTGGTAAACAACAGCATCCGTGTACGCGTAACCTTAGGTCAGCAGCCGGAAGAGATGCGGCCCAATCGTCAACTCACGTAGTCTTCTCTGTGCTTTGCACCCACATACACCTCCTTTACACCGTCCACGGATTTGGCAATTGCCTCCATGTCCCGAATGAGATCCTTGCCTTCGACCAGTACCGCCGTTGTGTGAATCTTCACGACCCCTTTGGCGGCGACGACATCGACATCCGGCCTGAGATCCATCAGGGCGGCTTTCACCTGGGTGGCGATGGCGATGTCTTCCAGGGCCTGCTGGGACTCCGGCGTGGTTTCAAAAGTTTTGCGGGCCACGGTCTTGCAAATCACATCGGCGGCATCATCCGGGGTCATGTTCCCGAGGTGGATGACCAGGTCGTAGAGGCTGGGATCCTGGATATCGATGCCGTACAGATGCTGGCTCCACTTCCTGCGCCCTTCATCATCCTGCCGGATTTTCCGCAAGGCTTCCTTTCTTGAAATACCCTCACGTTCCGCCACGTTTTTGACGCGTTCGTCAAGGTTGACGATAATGCGCACTTTCAGCACGTGCGGGATGTCTTTTACAAAAAAATGGCCCGCCAGCCCGCAGTAAACCACATCGTCCTTTCTGAAATGTTTGAGAATGGCGGACCAAATGAAAGTGATGTATTTTTCCTTCTGGTATCCCATACGTTCGAGGATGGACGGCGCGTCCTTGATGGCGTGGTTCAGTTTGATTTCGGGGACGTTAAACTCTTTGGATGCTTCCAGAAGCACCTCGCGCGAAAGGCACTCGTACATAAGGGTTGAGCTGACGTTTTCCGAAATCTCTTTGCCTTTGCTGTATACGTCTCTGGATATGGTGATAATTGACATAATGAGACCTCCTGATATGATAGCCGGTAGCCAATAAAAAGTCTTTCTTCTATCCTTTTTTGCGGATGCACGCAAGCGGTTTTGTCGCCAGAGGTTATTTAAGGCCCTTTGAGGCCGTCAGGCGGGATCCATCACCATGGTGGATTCTTCTGGTATGCCAGGGGATGGCGCCGACCCGCTTTGGCCGTGGAATCATCTTTTTCGCGACCCTAGCGGAGGGCGATGACACCTGTGGCGGCCAGCGTCAGAATGATTGCAATGATCAGTGCCAGAATGGTGAAAAGACCCCGTTTGTACAGCAGAACCTCTTTTTTGCGGAACATGGATACAAACATGCCCCAGACGCCGATGACACCGCCATAGCAGGCGATCACCAGGCCGATCATTGAAATTTCATCCCCGTCGATACGTTGCCTGAGGAACCAGTAGTGTTGCGGCATGCGCGAGAACACAGAGTCCCGGGCCCAGATGGCACGCTCTCCCATTCCGGCAAAAAAGTCTTTCAGGAACGCAGGTTCAGTGATTACACCGCCTCCGGCGACAAACCCGACAACCAGGCCTGCGACGGCGATAGCCATGCCGGCAATCGTGATCCAGGCGGAGATTTCACCGTAGACGATGCCCTCGAACGGTACATCCGGTTGCAGGGTTTTTTTCTTCATAGCAGACTCAGCCCGGTGATCACCAACTTGGTTCCGGTGCCCATCATGATGGCGATCAAGACGTAACGGATGATGCGGGGCTTTACCTTGACCGCAATGCGGGAACCGATTTCAGCACCGAAAATCAAACCCGCAATGGTCGGCACGGCATAGACCGGAAAAATGGAATTCGACATGAGGTAGGGGAATACCGCTGCCGTGTCACCGATGCTGATGATGACGGCGCTGGTGGCCGCGGCAACCTTGAGCGGCACCAGCATGACGAAGTTGAAAAGCGGTGTGATGGCCCATCCTGCACCCAGGCCGAGTGTGCCGGAAATGAAGCCGACCACACAGACAACCAGCGCTCCCACCAGGCTGCGGGTGACGCGGTAGCCGATGGGCTGTTTGAGCGGCTGCTTGAACGATGCTTCCCAGTACGCCATGTCCAGCCCGAGCCTGCGCGTAAAGCGGTCTACCCGCATGACTTCGGGGTATGCGGTCCCTTTGACCAGCAGGTACATCATGCCCACCGCCATGACGATAACACCCAGTGTGAGCTTGATGACGGCAATGCCGGTGTCTCCGAACCGGCGGGTGATTGTCAGTCCGAACAGTGCCCCGACAACGGCGAAAAGCGTGTAGCAACTCCCCAAAAAGAGCACCAGCCGGATATTCGCAATTCCCCGGCGCAGATAGCGGCGGGCCCCGATCCGCGTTCCGCAGACCGCGGCCAGCAGCCCGGTGGCCCTCACGATGTCCGGATGGATGGATGTAAACCCCAAAAACAAGGTGGTGAACAGGACACCGCCGCCGGTACCGGCGATAATGGATATCGTCCCTATGGCGGTGCAGGCCAGAAAGACGAGAAAAGCGAAAAGCAGTGGCGAGATAGCGGACACGGGACCAGGTACGGCTGCCGAGACCGTGCTTACATCCAATAGGAAAAGGCCGGCTGCCATGGCGATCAGAACGATGTGTTTTCTGACCCGCATGCTATCTCCGTCTGTGTTCGCGGCTGCTTTGAGCGTCTCGAAAAATCAGGAAATCCGGCTGACAAGCAGTGCAATTGGCGGCGCTGCTGAAAATGCTCTATATTTATACCTGAATCTTGCACAGACAATTTTGAAAACTTATAAAATTGTAATGTTATCTCATGGTTGTCTATGGATGCAGCCCGATAATTTTCAGCGTCATTGGTATGTTCGGAAACCTTCCATTTTGATTTCAAAATTGTCTGCCCTGCGGGAGCGCCGATTTTACCGCATCGACTGTGTCGCAGGGCATTTGCGTTCTGTATACTACAGCTGCATGCCCTGCGCCTTGTATAGGCGGCAAACGCGACGCTTGCAAAACTCAGGTTATAGTTTAGGCATCTTCGAGATTTTCGGGGCTTTTTGGGCGCCCATCAATCATAGTGGCGTACGACATGGCCGGTCTCAACTGCAACATCCCCGACGCCCGGGACAGACCCGGCAATTCTGATGATTTCGCTGCACAGTTCCGCCTCTCTGGACTCCTCGATGTCCGTCTTGATATGCACGTGGCCGTTTTGGGCAGACACGTCGATGTCGGGCTTGGTTTCCACCAGGGCGGCTTTGACGCGCGCGGCAAGGGCCAGATCTTCGAGCCTGCGCCGGGATTCTGTCGTGGTTTGAAAGCGTTTGAGGCGGATCGTTTGGCAGATAATCTCGACCGCCTCATCGACGGAAAGGCCGGCGATGTTGAGCACCATGTCGTAAAGGCTGGGGTCCCACGTGTCGATTCCGTACAGGTGCTGGCTCCATCGCCTGCGGTCATTATCCTCCCGTTTGATAATGAGAGCGGCGTTTTTGGGGCCGATGGCTTCGCGTTCAGTCAGGGTGCGGACGCGTTCCTCCAGGCTGGTGATGATGCGAATCTTGAGGCCGTGGGATACCCCCTGGATGAAGAAGTGGCCGGCCAGACCATGATAAACAATGTTGTCCCTGCGCAAAATTTCCAGCAAGGTCGCCTGAAAAAAGGCCAGATAGCGCTCGCGTCCGAAAAGGAAATGGTCGGAGAAGGATGGCGCATCGTGGATGGCGCGCATGATCTTGGCATCGTGGATATTGAAATTCTTGGCCGTGTCAAACAAAACTTCCCTGGCGATACACGCGTAGCCAAGCTTTTGGGCAACCTGGATGGCAACTTCCCTGCCCCGGCTGAAGGGGCGCCGGGATATCGTGATGATGGACATGGCCGCTGGCACCCTCCTTTCAGTTACTTTTCCGAGGCGCAACTGTTGAAAAGGCGGGGGGCCGCATGGTATGGCGCCGAGGTTTTCCGGCGCTGCAGCCCGGACTGGTTGTGCGCCTTCCCGTCAAAAAGTCAAGGCCAAGCTATTCCTTCCAAAAGCCATCCGGTGCGATGCCGGCGGCACTTTCTGCGGTCAGTTAGCAACAAGGCAACACGTGGCAACTGAAAACTAAAAAGCGCACTTTGACCCTTAGTAAACGCAGCACTTATCAGAACTGAAGTCAAGAAGATTTTCCAAATTTTCGATGAAGCCGGCAATTGAATGCATGCTTTCATCGGCTGTGCCGGAAAAGATGATGTGGGCCTGTTCTGCAAAGGATCGGCTGCGGCAGTTTTTCTGCCCGGATCGTTAAAGCCGGTGCGCTGCAACCATGCCTGTGGATCAGGCATTCGCAACTGGCAGCGGAAAGCGGAAGGTGCGATACCCTTGGTCGTCTGGCTCGGAAATGCGGTGGTGCAGCGAAACTTTCCAGGGCGTCAGTCCGGTCAGGCGAAGCATGGCCGGCAAGGCGCAGCGATTTCGGCAGATCGGCAATCCGCCGCAGTCTGCGCAACGCGTCCGGATGCCATGGCGACTGGACGGATGAAAACCATGGCACTTTGAAAATGCCCGCTTGCGTTGGGGGGGGGTCAGTTGCCGGACGGGGTGTTGAAGCTCTGCAGCGCTTTCTTGTGACAGGAAAACAGCTCGATCTGCTTGTGCAGGCGCAACATCATGAAGGGGCGTTGGATATGCCGCTGCAGGCCGGCCAGTTTGACATCGCCGCCTTTGGCCCTGCAGCGTGCGACAAACTTAAAAATCGTGCTCATCCCGAAGCTGTCGATAAACCGGACTCTTGCAAGATCGACAATGACCCGCGGTGCCGGATCGCCGGAGCGGAAATTGACCAGCCGGCGAATCGAAGCCGGGTTGCTGGCTACCAGGTAGCCGGAGAGGCGAATGGTCACCACGCCTGCGCTTGTTTCTTCATCTAGCAGCATGATCGTCGGTCCTCTTTAAACGCCCATTTCACGCCTGTCAACAGGAAATTCGCGGTGGTTTTAAAAAATATCAGCTGCAAGAAACGGGCCGATGTGCTTCGGCTGCGGCTGCACTTTTGCATAGGTGCGCTGCAGAACCTTCAGAATTGTTTCGGGCATCCATCGGGCAGGCCTCCCGGGTACGGGTATTACCTGTGCAGACGCACTTAAAAATTAATTGTTACAACAGGTTGTATCTCACATGGGAAATTTGGCATCAGGCGGTTTCGGTTCTGGCAGGAATCGTAGGGGCGCAACGAAAAGGGGCTTTGGGCGACCACGGCGGTTTGCAGGAGCCGGAAGGGGGGTACAAATTTTTGGAAAAATATACCACAATGTTGGGAAAAACTTTTCCGCTTCTGATCTGCACAACCTTTTGGACCGTCGGCCTTCCTGCGTTTGAAAGCAGTATGCGGGGGTTTTTCGGATTGCAGCGAAGGCGCGTTGCGCATTCGATTTTCAGGCCATCGCCGGGCGGGCGGTTCGATGGCCGGAGGCGCAGCGGATGTTTTCGAGATACGCAAGAAAGTGGTCGATGGCCTTTTGAGGGGTGGCAAATTTGTCCACCAGCGCGTGGGGTGTACGGCCGCGAACTTCCGTTCTGATGAATCCGTCCAGAGCGGCTTCCATGAAAGCGGCATAGTGCGTCTGGGAGGTCTGACGGAAAAAGCACCTGAGAATGGCTTCAATCAAGATCGGCAGGCTCTCAAGTTCGTGTACAGCAGACATCACGCCTCCTTTAAAGTGCTTGATTTGGCCGTCGCATCCTCAAGGCCGGCAGCATCTTCTCCCCGGCAGGCCTTGGCAAGCCGAAAAATGCGGCTGTCCAGCGTCAGGCAGTGCCATCCGAAGCGGTCCAGGCGCCGGTTCAGCTGTTTGGGCGTCATTTGGGGATTGTCCTGCAGAAAGCTCTTCAAGCTCCAGAATACGCCTGGAATCTGCCCGCTTTCAATCCCTGCGCGACGCAGGTTTCTGATCAAAAAAACCTCCGGCCGGCTGAACCGGCGTGCAGCCGGGAAAAACGGCCGACGGATTTGCATGTCCAGGATGCGACGCATTTACAGCCTTTCGACGGATAGCAGGTGCCCTTTGCATGCCTGATCTTCAGGAAAGCATCAAACGTGCCAAAACGCCAAGCGTTCTAAAAATCAAATCAAAACTGTAAGTTGCGAAGACAGGGGATTTCGTCGGGATGAAAAATCCGGAAGGAAATGGGAAATTTTAAGAATTGCATTACATATTTTGCTGGCAGGGATTACCCAGGCGGGTCGTTGGCCAGCCTAGAGGGCTTCAGTCGTTTTCGTCCTCGTCCGGAACCGGGTCGTAGCCGCTGCTGCCCCAGGGATGGCAACGCAGCACCCGCTTTACGGCCAGCCATCCGCCGCGCAGCACGCCGAAGCGTTCGATGGCCTCCGCAGCGTACTGCGAACAGGTGGGGATGTGCCGGCAGTGGGGTCCGGTCAACGGCGATACCAGCACCTGGTAAGCGCGTACTAGGTACACCGCCGTACGGCGCGTGAAGGCCGGCAAGTGCGGATCTTTCATAGGCCTTGCTCTCTTGCGGCCGCAAATTGCGGTCCGCTTAGCGCTGCTTAGAAGGTGATGAGTTCAAAGCCTTCCTCTCGGTAGCGGGTCAGGCTCGGATGGCCTGACATTTCATCCAGCAGGGTAAATCCCAGCTCCCGGGCTGCTGCCAGGGTGCCCAGTTTGTTTGAGCAGGCCTTACAGATGCCTTCGATCAGACCGGCGGCCTTGGCTTTTTGCCACAGCGCATGCAGGAAATGCTCTTTGCTTTCCAGCTCCGGAAGCAGCTTTGTCGCCGCTCCTTCGATGATGATTCGGGCCACATGGCCCTTGGTGTGCATTTCCAGGGCGTTTAGCAGGACGTGAATGAAACACATGGGGTCGCCGTTGAACACCACCAAAGCATACTTTTTCATGGGTTCCTCCTCTTTTGGTTTCTATCTTTCCGGATGGCCGTACATGGCAGGCCCGGTGGCTTGCCCGCCGTTGTTGAGCACTTTTTGCAGGTACTGCCCGGTGTAGGAATCTGCGATTCCGGCGATCTGCTCAGGTGTCCCGCAGCCCACGATGCGGCCGCCGGCATCCCCGCCTTCGGGCCCCAGATCGATGATGTGGTCGGCGGTTTTGATGACGTCCATGTTGTGCTCGATGACCACCACCGTGCTGCCCGTTTCCACCAGCCGGCCGAGAACGTCCAGTAGTTTGCGGATGTCGTCGATGTGCAGTCCGGTGGTCGGTTCATCGAGGATGTACAACGTCCGGCCCGTATTGCGCTTGCTGAGCTCCCGCGAGAGCTTGATACGCTGGGCTTCGCCGCCTGAGAGAGTCGGCGCCGGCTGTCCGATGTGAATGTAGCCCAGGCCGACGTCCACCAGGGTCTGGAGCCTGGATCGGATGGCGGGCACGTTTCTGAAAAAAGCCAACCCCTGGTTGACAGTCATGTCCAGCACTTCGGCGATGTTGCGGCCCTTGTACTGGATCTCCAGCGTTTCACGGTTGTAGCGCCGGCCGCTGCAGACGTCGCACTTGACGTACACATCCGGCAAAAAGTGCATTTCGATTTTTTGGGTGCCGTCACCGCGGCAGGCTTCACAGCGTCCGCCCTTGACGTTGAAGCTGAAGCGGCCGGCGGCGAATGCGCGCATGCGGGCCTGGGGGGTTTTGGAAAACAGGTCGCGGATAAAGGTGAAAACGCCGGTGTAGGTGCCGGGGTTGGAACGGGGTGTTCTGCCGATGGGCGCCTGGTCGATGTTGACCACCTTGTCAATGTGCCCGATACCGGAAACGCCGGTGTGCGCGCCGGCCGGAATGCGTGCGCTGTACAAGCGCTGGGCGAGAATACGGTAGAGGGTTTCGATGACCAGGGTGGATTTGCCCGAGCCCGATACGCCGGTGACGCAGATGAAGCAACCCAGCGGAAATTCGACCCGCAGGTTCTTGAGGTTGTTGGCCGTCAGGCCTTTCAGCACCAGTTTGTTGCCGGATCCGCGCCGTCGGGTGCCGGGAATACCGATGCGCTTACGTCCGCTCAGGTACTGGCCGGTCAGCGAATCGGAAGCCTTGAGCAGGTCCTGTGGCGTGCCGCAGAAAACCACCTGGCCGCCGTTGACGCCGGCGCCGGGCCCCAGGTCGAGCACGTAATCCGCCGCCCGGATGGTCTCTTCGTCATGTTCGACGACCAGCACGGTGTTGTCCAGGTCGCGCATCTCCAGCAGGGTGGCGAACAGGCGCTGGTTGTCACGCTGGTGCAGGCCGATGCTGGGCTCGTCCAGGACGTAGAGCACGCCGGTGAGCTTGGACCCGATCTGGGTGGCCAGGCGGATGCGCTGGCTCTCGCCGCCGGAAAGGGTCTGGGCGGAGCGGTCCAGGGTCAGGTAGGAAAGGCCCACGTTTTCCAGGAACCGCAGGCGTTCGCCGATCTCCTTGACGATGCGGGCGGCAATCTGGCTTTGCCGGCCTGCCAGCGGCAGTTTTTCGATGAAGCTGCGGGCCCCGGAGACGGTCATGGCCGTGACTTCGTGAATGGCCAGGCCGCCGACTTTCACCCACCGGCTGGCGGCGTTCAGGCGTGCACCACCGCATTCGCTGCAGGTCTGGAACTTGAGGTAGCGCCGGATTTCTTCGCGCGCCTGGTGGGAGTCGGTTTCCGCGTAGCGCCGTTTGAGATTGGGGATAATGCCTTCGAAAGGCCGCTGGTAAGTGTACCGGCGGCCGCCCCGTTCCGTGTAGAAGGTGATTTTTCGCTGCCCCGAGCCATAGAGAAGCACCTTTTGAAACGCCGGCGGCAGTTCCCGGAAAGGGGTGTAGATGTCTGTTTTGTAATGGCGCGTCAGGGCGTCCAGAAAGTCGGTGAAAGGCACCGAATACCGGTTGGCCCAAGGCAGGACAGCGCCTTCCCGCAGGCTGAGCTCCGGGTTGGGCACGATCAGCGCCGGATCAAATTCGGTCAACGCGCCCAAGCCGCCGCAGACCTCACAGGCACCATGGGGGGAGTTGAAGGAGAAGCTGGCCGGCGTGAATTCCGGGTAGCTGATGCCGCAGGTGATACAAGTGGCCTTTTCGCTGAAGGTGAAGCTCTCACCGTCGGGAATCTGGATGCGGACCTGCCCGCTGGACTGCGCCAGCGCCAGTTCCAGCGAGTCTGCCAGGCGGTTTTCGATGCCCGCTTTAACCACTAGGCGGTCAACGACCACGTCGATGTCATGGCGCCTGTTGGGATCCAGCCGGCCGACCGCCTCGATTTCCATTAGGCGGCCGTCGATGCGCAACCGGGCGAACCCCTCGCGCTGCAGACGTGCAATCAGCTGCCGGTGGCTGCCGCGCCGGGCGTGCACCAGAGGCGCCAGGATGATGATGCGGCATCCCTCGGGCAGGGCCAGCACCTGGTCGATGATCTGATCAATGCTCTGGGAAGTGATGGGCTTTCCGCAGCGATGGCAGTGCGGGCTACCCACACGGGCGAAGAGCAGTCGCAGGTAATCGTAAATTTCGGTGACGGTGCCCACGGTGGAGCGTGGATTATGACCGGCGGTTTTCTGTTCGATGGCAATGGCCGGCGACAGGCCTTCAATCAGATCGACATCGGGCTTGTCCATGCGCTCCAGGAATTGACGCGCGTAGGTGGACAGCGACTCCACATAGCGCCGCTGCCCCTCGGCGTAAAGGGTGTCGAAGGCCAGAGTGGTCTTGCCCGATCCGGAAACCCCGGTAACCACCACCAGGCGGTTGCGGGGCAGAGCGACGTCGATGTTCTTCAAATTGTGCTGCCGGGCACCGCGGACGACGATATGCCCGGACGGCGAGGGGGGTGAAGCGGTTTGCGGCTTTTTTTTTGCCCTTGACATCTGGTGTAAATCCATTAAATTGGGGCCAAAAAGCATTTGATGCCCTGGCCCGCTGCAAAGGTTCGGTATCGATGAAGGCGTTATGGCGCAGGGTGACAGGTTGCGGAGGAATCACATGCCGGTATATGAGTTTCAATGCCCCAACGGAAAAATTACCGAGAAAATGGTCAAAATGGGTACCCGCGAAATCAGCTGTCCGCATTGCGGGAAAAAAGCCCGCAAGATTATATCATCCTGCACCTTTACGCTGAAGGGCGGCGGGTGGTATGCCGACGGCTACGCTTCCGCCAAAAGCGCAACGACGAAGAAAAACTGAAAGCTGTCGCGCCGTATTCCATAACAACTTGCATATTCTCGTGGGCGGCAGGCTATCGCCCTGCACGAATGGCCTCCGAAAGCGCCCGGTTGGTCGCCAGAACGCGCACGGCCTGGGCTTTCGTCAGGGCACCGGTTCCGCAGCTGGGGGTGATCAGGGACTGTGAGGCCACTTTTTCGAAATCCATCCCCAGATCGGTGAGCTGGCGGACAGCCTGATCCCAGCGTTTCTTCAAAGAAGCGGCATCTTCGCGTGCGATATCGTCGGCATCGAGTGTCGGTACGATGCCCCATGCCAAAATTCCGCCGTCATCCATGAATTTTACCACTTGGTCCCTGTAAAGGACAAAGCGGTCGAAATAGCCATAGGCGTCGAAATTGACGATGTCCAGTTCGGACTCCAGCACCAGCCCCCAGTCCGTATTGGCACAGACGTGAATGCCGGCCAGGCCGCCGGCCTGATGGATAGCGGCGGCGACTTCTTCCAGGCAGGCCGCGATCTGGGCGCGCGTGACGCTGATCAGTTCCGAGGATCCAAAACCGGCCAGCGCCGGTTCGTCGATAAACACGATGACCGGGCATCCTTGAGACGACAGATGTTCCACCTGAAAGCGCGCGTTTAGAGCCAGCAGCTTGACGGCTGCATCCCGCAGCTGCTCGTCGAAAAAAATGGCCTTGCCGTGCACGTCCTTGAGGCCTGTGCAGAAGGTGACCGGTCCGGTAACCTGCCCCTTGAGCGCCCGGGGGGCAAAGCCGGGCTGCTGCAGGTGCGCCAGCAGGCTGAAAAAACCCGGCGCCGTGTCGCGGCGCAGCGCAAAGCGGGAAGTCTCCAGCGGCAGCTGGCCCTCCACGACCGCCATGTAATCTTCGTAAAAGGCGAGCAGTTCGCTCTCAAAGGATGCCGCCGCGGTATCCACAAAAACCTTTTCCGGGCCGAAAACCGCACCGGGATACCCCGGCATGAACTGGGGAATCATTTTCTCGTGCGGATGCGCGGGAAGCTGCGGCCAGCATGGAATATCCGGGCTGTATTGCATCACCAGCGCCATGGCCTGCTGGTGATTTGTCAGCGGCAGGCTGCCGATCAAAAGCGCACGCGCCCGGGCTTCAAACTGCTGCATGGATATACTCCCTGTCTCTGGCTGTCCAAACCGGTTTAACTGGCTATCATAAACCCTGGCGTTGGGCATTGCAATCCCAAAAATCAGGATCAAATCCGCCGGAGTGTCCACCGAGTTTCCGGCCGTGCGGAAGACGTTTCCGGACGGGCCAACACGGTGGCCGCCGCAGCGGAGGAAATGAGCGCCGACAGGACCTCCGTGGCGGCGGTCGTGGAGCAGACGACCGCCGATGTATCCACGGTTTCGACGGCAGCCTCGGGAATGGCGGCTACGATCAAGGGCATCCAGAAAAACGCCGACAAGGCCCGGAGTATTACCACCTGAATCTTGCACGATAATTTTGAAAACTTATAAAATTGTAATGTTATCTCATGGTTGTCTATGGATGCAGCGCGATATTTTTTAGCGTCATTGGTATGTTCGGAAACCTTCCATTTTGACTTCAAAATTGTCTGCCCTGCGGGAGCGCCGGTTTTACCGCCTCTACTGTGATGCAGGGCATTTGCGTCTGTATACGACAGCTGCATGCCCTGCGCCTTGTATAGGCGGCAAACGCGACGCTTGCAAAATTCAGGTACCACAAACGCCGTTGCCCAATCCGAGGAGGCTTCCGAACGGGTGGACCGGACGGCCAATGTTTGCGAATGCTGCCGGCCGGTGCCGCGGCTGCGCAAAAGCGCCTGTTGCGGCTAGTGCAGCTTCAGGAAATGAAATCGTTGCGGAAAAGATTATGCGATTGACAGCGAGATTTTTCTCCTGTTATAAATCCAGAATAGGGATACTTTGCAGCCGAAGCGGCATACAGTATGCCGTCTGTTTGCCGATTTCAGTTTTACCCATGGACCGGGAGGCTAACCGATGAAAGTGATCCGGCAACTCATTTGGGCGCCATTGCTCTTGGCGTTGTGTGGCTGTGCGGCAACCCAGATCGCACTGGAAAAAAAAGATCTGAATGTCCAGACCAAGATGTCCGATACGATTTTTTTGGATGTGGAAGCCCGGATCCAAAAAACGGTTTTTGTCGACATTAAAAATACGTCGGACAAGGATATCAACCTGAAACCGGCGATTATCGCGCACCTTCAGAGCCGTGGATACACCATCGTGCAGAATCCCAGGAAGGCTTTTTACATTCTACAGGGCAATGTCCTGTACGTGGGCAAAGCGGATCCCTCGGCGCTGAGAAAGTCCATATACGCCGGCTACGGCGGTGCCATCGCCGGGGGGGCGGCCGGTGCATTGATCGGTGCGGCGGCGAATAATTCGAGCGGTGCGTGGATCGGCGGCGGTATCGGCACGCTTGTCGGCGGTGCGGCCGAAATGATTGCCGGCTCACTGGTTAAAGACGTGACCTACACGGTGGTGACGGATATCATGATTTCGGAAAAATCATCCCAGCCCGTCAAACAGACCGTCAACGCCAACCTGAAACAGAGCAAGGGGTCCAGGATCGTCCAGACCAGCAGCAAAATGACCAAGCGCATGCGCTACCAGACCCGCGTGGGTTCCTATGCCGAAAAAGTCAACCTGAAGTTCGAAGAGGCACTGCCGGTAATTATAGAAAATCAGGCCAAGTCCATTTCCGGAATTTTCTAGTCCAGCTTGCGCCGCCTTGTTCTTCCCGCCGGGTCAATGCAAGGTAGGGTGTGCAGGGAGGCGTTTGCGTTTCCCCTGAAACCGACAATCCCGAAAATCGCATGGTGCAATAAAAACGTTGTGCCGCCCCGTGTGGTGTGATTCAGCCGTCAACCCCCACTTAGGAAAAGGAGAACAGCCATGAAGCGCAGTGCCCTCATCTTTCTGGTTGCAGCCCTGGCGGTCGTGCTGGGAACCGCAACCCCGCTTCCGGCCGCCGGCAGGGACGTGCTGGTGGTGGGCGTGTCGTCGGACATCCACACGCTGGACCCGGCCGTCTCCAGCGACAACTACGACTGGCGTCAGATCTACCCGTCTTATGACCGTCTCGTCAAATACAAGGTGATCAACGGCAGGGGCAGCACCGAGGTCGAACCCATGGCGGCCGAATCCTGGACGGTTTCCGGCGACGACACCGTCTGGACGTTTCGCATCCGCAAAGGGATTCGCTTTGACGACGGTACGCCTCTCGACGCGCGGGCCGTCAAATTCGCCTTCGAGCGCACCCTGAAAATCGGCAAGGGACCGGCCGATAATATCGGCGCCATCCAGAAGGTCGAAGCCGTGGACGGCCATACCGTAAGGATCACCCTGAAAAACGCCTATGGCCCGTTTCTGCAGACATTGGCCACGGATGCCGCCTCTATCGTCAACCCGGCCGTCATGCAGCACGCCAAGAACGGCGATCTGGCCCAGGGATGGCTGGCCACCCACACCGACGGCAGCGGTCCTTTCAAAGTGGTGCAGTGGATGCGTGGCCAGCGTTGCGTTCTTGCAGCCAAATCGGATTACTGGGGCGGTGTGCCCAGGATCAAAAAAGCCATTATTCGCTTCATGCGCGAATCCGCCGACCGCCGCATGGCACTGGAGCGTGGCGATATCGATATCGCCGAGGGTATCCTCATCGATCAGATCCCGGCTTTGGAGAAAAACCCTGCCATCAAAGTCCTCAAGTTCCCCTCTCAACTGGTGGAATATGTCTATCTCAACAACCAGAAACCGGCACTCAAAGACCCCAGGGTGCGCCAGGCACTGAACTACGCCGTGGACTACGACGGCATCATAAAGCATGTCCTGCAGAGCAACGGAATACAGATGCGGGGCCCGGTGCCGCTGGGCATGTGGGGACACAAAGAGGACGTGTTTCAATACAAACGCAACGTGCGCAAAGCCAAAGCGCTGCTCAAGGCGGCCGGTTTTGCCAAGGGCCTGAAGCTGACGCTGATTTACTCCGAACGCCGGGCATCCTGGGAGCAGATTGCCACCATTCTGCAGAGCAATTTCGCCGACATCGGGGTTACCCTGAAACTGGAGCTGATGTCCAATCCCACCCTGCGCGACAAGGTGGACCGGGGGGATTTCGAGCTGTGCCTGGGTGCCTGGAGCCCCGATTTCGCGGACCCTTTCATGTTCATGAACTTCTGGTTTGACTCCAAACTCTGGGGGCTGCCCGGAAACCGCAGCTTTTACAGAAACCCCGAGGTGGACCGCCTCATTCGCAAAGCCGCCCGCCTGAGCGATCAGCAGAAGCGCATCCAGCTCTATAGCCAGGCCCAGGACATCATCATGCAGGATGCGCCTTACATTTTCCTGTACCAGGTGAACACCATCGTTCCCATGCGCAAAAACGTCAAAGGCTACGTATACAACCCCATGCTGGAGTCCATGTACAACTTCGAAAGCATTTACAAAGAGTAGCTGCCGACGGTTGGCGGAACCGCAGGGCGCCAGCTGTCAGGCTGCAGCCGGGGGGGGCTCTGCGAGCGGCATCCGAAAGGCGCGTGCGTTTCCCCGGCATCTGTTTCCCGGAAACTGACCGGAAGGGGATAAACCTCTTCGCTGCTAACTGACAGCTGCAGCCTGCCGTCTTTCTTTGGCGCCTGAGCGGACGAATATTGGGCATTCTCTTCTACATCGTAAAGCGCCTGCTGGCCTTGGTACCGGTGATTATAGGCGTCACCCTGCTGGTGTTCATCATTTCCCATGCCATTCCGGGTGACCCGGCCCGCATGATGGCCGGACAGAAGGCCAGCGCCCAGGCCGTGGAACACATCCGGCGCTCCCTGGGCCTGGACCGTCCACTGCCCGTGCAGTACGTCAGTTACCTGGGGGATCTGTTGCGGGGCCACCTGGGTTTTTCCATCCGCAATCAGCGGCCGGTGATCGCGGACCTGAGAGATTTCTTCCCCGCCACCTTGGAGCTCACCCTAGCCAGCATGCTGTTGTGCGTCAGTGTGGGGCTGGTGCTGGGAATTGTGTCGGCGATCCGGCGCAACCGGCTGAGCGACCATATTATCCGCATCTTTTCGGTTGTCGGTGTATCCACACCGGTATTCTGGCTGGGATTGATGCTGCTGGTGCTGTTCTACCGCAACCTCGGGTGGCTGCCGGGGTCCGGCCGCATCGACATCAGCCTGTCTCCACCGGCGCATGTCACCGGGCTCTACGTGATCGACGCCCTCCTGGAGGGCAGCTGGGACAAGTTGCGCGATGTCCTGGCGCACCTGATCCTGCCGGCTTTCTGCCTGTCTTCGGTGTACCTGGCGGTCATCACCCGCATTGTGCGCTCCTCCATGATCGAGGTCCTGGGCCAGGATTACGTCACCACGGCCCGCGCCAACGGTCTTTCCGAAATGCGGGTGGTCATGAAGCACGCTTTTAAAAATTCCCTGATCCCCACGGTGACCATCACCGGCCTGTCCATTGGCGAGCTGCTGGGCGGCGCCGTTCTCACCGAAACCATCTTCGCCTGGCCGGGGATGGGAAAGTACGTGGTCGACTCCATTGATTTCCTGGATTTTCCGGCCATCATGGGTTTTACGCTGCTCATTGCACTGGTCTACATGCTGATCAACTTGTGCGTGGATGTGGTTTACGCTTTCTTAAACCCCCAGATCCGGTATTGAGATTCTCCGATGCCTGCAGCTGCTGTCGAACCATCCCGGAGGTTCAGGGAAATACGCCTGACAACAGGCATTCTGGCACGTAACCCCTCGGCGCTGGCCGGGGCGGTCATCATCGGGGCGATGCTGCTGACGGCGCTTCTGGCCGGGGTGCTGGCGCCGTTTGATCCCATTCACATCAGCCTGGCCGACCGGCTGCAGCCGCCGTCGGCGGCACACCTGTTTGGTACCGACGAAATGGGCCGCGATATCCTGAGTCGCATCATGTACGGTGCGCGTATCTCCCTGCGGATCGGCCTTCTGGTGGTCGCGGTCGCCGGCGGGTTGGGGACCGTCATCGGTGCGGTATCCGGCTATCTCGGACGCTGGGCCGACGGTGTCATCATGCGCATCATGGATGTGATCCTGTCCTTTCCTTCGCTGGTTCTGGCCATGGCACTGGCCGCTGCCCTGGGACCCAGCCTGACCAACGCCATCATGGCGGTGGCTTTTGTCATGATTCCCAAGTTTGCCCGCCTGGTGCGCGGCGAAGCCCTGGCGGTGCGCGAGAAACAGTTCGTGGCCGCAGCACGCATCTCCGGCGAGGGCAGCCTGTCCATCATCCGCCGGCACATCATTCCCAATTGCCTCAATTCGGTGATTGTACTGGCTACGCTGGCCATGGGTGAAACCATCCTGATTGCGGCTTCGCTGAGTTTCATCGGTCTGGGGGCGCAGCCGCCCAGCCCCGAGTGGGGCGCCATGGTCAGTGTGGGCCGCAAGTTTATCATGGACCAGTGGTGGTATGCCACTTTCCCGGGGCTGTTTATCCTGATCACGGTCATCGGCTTCAACATCCTGGGAGACGCCCTGCGCGATGTGCTGGATCCCAGGATACGGAGGTGAACGCTATGCACCGACGCGCGGAAAACGGGACGTGACCGACACGGCCCGCCGTATACCGCAAGATGGCACAAAATCCGCTGCGCCTCTGCTGCGTATCCGGGATCTGGCGGTGCAGTTCGAGACCCGCCAGGGGCTGGCCCGTGTTCTGGAAGGCGTCAACCTGGACATCTGCCGCGGCGAAATCGCCGGCCTGGTGGGGGAAACCGGGTGCGGCAAGTCGGTGCTGGCGCGCAGCATTCTGCGCATTATTCCCCAGCCGCCGGGGCGCATCAGCCAAGGCCGTATCCTTTTGGACGGGCGGGACCTTTTACAGCTTTCAGCCGCGCAGCTGCGCCGCGTGCGGGGCCGTGAGATCTCCATGATCTTTCAGGAGCCCATGACTTCTCTGAATCCGGTTTTTACGGTGGGCAACCAGATGCAGGAAATCGTGCGCCTGCACCAGTGCATGGACCGCAAAGAAGCCCGGGCCGTCTGCCTGGACATGCTTGCGCAGGTCAATCTGCCCGATGCCCGTGAAATCTTGCGCAAGTACCCTCATGAGCTTTCCGGCGGCATGCGCCAGCGGGTGATGATCGCCATGGAGCTCTCCTGCCATCCGCGCCTGCTCATCGCCGACGAACCCACTACCGCACTGGATGTTACGGTGCAGGGCCAGGTGCTGACCATTTTGAAGACCCTGGCCGGGCGCCACCAGGTGTCCATTCTCCTGATTACCCATGACATGGGGGTGGTGGCGCAGCTGTGCGACCGTGTGGCGGTGATGTATGCCGGCCAGATTGTGGAACAGGCCGGCGTGGAACATCTCTTTGCACATCCGGCGCACCCTTACACCAGGGGGCTCATCGGCGCCATACCGAGCCTGGAGGGAGAAAGCGCCCTGCTGCAGACCATCGAAGGCAGCGTACCGCCGCCGACCCAGGTGCCGCCCGGATGCCGCTTTCATCCGCGCTGTCCGCACCGCTTTTCGCCCTGCAGCCGGGAGGTTCCACCCCTGGAAGCCATCGATTCGGCGCATGCCGTGGCCTGTCACCTGTTCGCCTCTCGTCAAGGAGCACAGCATGGTCCCGCTGATTGAAGCCCGGCGTCTCGCAAAGCATTTCCCCGTTTCCGGCGGACGGTGGAAGCGCAGCCGTCTCCTGCGGGCAGTGGACGGGGTGGATTTTTCCATACCGGCGGGGGAGACCCTGGGGCTGGTCGGTGAATCGGGATCCGGCAAATCCACCGTGGGAAACCTGATGGTGGGACTTTACGCACCCACCGCAGGGGAAGTGCTGTTTAAGGGGGAAAAGATCTCGGGTATACGGCAGCACGTCCCGGCCGGGGTGCGACGCCATATCCAGATGGTCTTTCAGGACCCGCAGTCTTCGCTGAATCCGCGCATGGTGGTGCGGCGGATCGTGGGCTATCCGCTCAAGGTGCAGGGGCTGGCCGCCGGAAGGGCGCTCGACCGCCAAGTGAGCACGGTTCTCGGTGAGGTGGGGCTCTCGCCGGAGCATATGTACCGCTACCCGCACGAGTTTTCCGGGGGGCAGCGTCAGCGCATCGGCATCGCCCGGGCACTGGTCACCGCACCGGAATTCATCGTTTTCGACGAGCCCACTTCCGCCCTGGATGTGTCGGTACAGGCGCAGATCCTGAATCTGATCCGCGACCTGCAGCGGCGCTACGGCCACACCTACCTGTTTATTTCCCATGATCTGGCCGTGGTGAAGATGCTCAGCCACCGTATCGCCGTCATGTATCTCGGGCGCATCGCGGAAAGTGCTCCGGCGCGGCAACTTTTCAGAAACCCGCTGCACCCTTATACGCAGGCCCTGATCGCCTCGGTGCCGCTGCCGGACCCCGAACGGCGCCGGGACCTGGCCGTGCTCGGCGGGGACATCCCCAGTCCCGTGCACCTGCCGCGCGGCTGCCGCTTCCACCCCCGCTGTCCGCAGGTGATGCCGTGCTGCCGCCGCGAAGATCCGCCGGACATAACAGTACAGGCGGGCCACAGCGTGGCCTGCCATCTTTACTCACCCTGATCTGGAATCGACTCCGGGCTTTTGGGGGCAACGACAAAAAGAGGGAACCGGTCATGAAAATTTTCATTTCCACAGACATCGAGGGGATTGGCTGTGTCGTGCGCAGCGAGCATTCTGCGGTCAGCGGAAGAGAATACTCCGAGGCGCGGCGCTGGATGACCATGGAGGTCAATGCCGCCGTGCGCGCGGCTTTTGACGCCGGCGCCGTTGAAGTCGTGGTGGCCGACGGCCACAACGTCGGCCTGAACCTGCTTTGCGAACAGCTCGACGAGCGTGCCGTTTTGATTTCAGGCTCCCCGCGGCCGCTTTCCATGATGGAGGGCATCGGCCGGGAGTTTGACGCGGCCTTTCTGATGGGCTATCATGCCATGGCAGGAACAGCAGATGGCACCATCTGCCATATTTTTCACGGGCGCATCGCCGAGGTGACCATCAACGGTACCACCGTGGGGGAAATCGGCATCAGCGCCATGTTGGCCGGTTTTTTCAACGTTCCTGTGGCACTTGTCAGCGGCGACGAAGCCTGCGCCGCCGAAGCCCGCCGTCTGCTGGGAGACGTTGAAACCGCGGCCGTCAAACGCGGCATCGGCGCGTATGCCGCCGCCTGCCGGCATCCCGCCCGCTGCCGGGAAATCATCCATCAGGCGGCAGCCCGGGCGCTGGCCCGCCTGCACGGTTTTGCCCCCTTTGACGTGGGCCGCCCGGTGCGGCTGACGGTGCGTTTCACCACCGCCTCCGGCGCGGACCGTGCCCTGCGCATGCCGGGTACGCAGCGTACCGGCGGATGCACGGTGGGCTGGGAGGGTGAGAACGCCATGGAGGCCTTTAAGGCCTTTAACACCATGGCCGATCTGGCGGAAATGGTGCCTTTCATTTAGCCGCCCCGGGCGCTTCACGCCGGTTGGCATGCGTTGTTCGGCGGTCGGGTGCCAAGACCGCCATTCGAATTGTGCCGATCAGCGCCGGGGATTCACCAGGAGAAGACCATGAAAACCGCAATAGCCGTCGCAGCTTGTCTTTTGGCGGGTCTTCTGCTCTCAGGTGCCGCCGCCGCCCGTGAGCTCCAGAGTATCGCAGTAACGGTAAAGGCGGGCGACAGCATCTACGATATCTGCAATATCTATCTTGCGGATTTTCGACAATGGAGCGAAGTTGCAAAATACAACGGATTGAAAAACCCGGACCGGATATACCCGGGGCAAAAGCTTAAAATCCCGGTGATGCTGCTGCAGGGAACGACTTCTCCCGGGCGGATTACGCTGGCCACCGGAGAGGTGATGTACAAGAGCCGTGGCTTGCCGCAGTGGATTCACGTCGGCAAAAACCGTCGGATTTATCCCGGAGACACCATCCGGACCGGGAAAATGAGTGCGGCCGAAATCCGGTTTGACGACGGGCACGTGATTTTGCTGCGGCAAAAAACCATTCTCACCCTCAGGACATCCCGCAGGCTGAGCAGATTTCAGCAGCTCGTTGAATTTTTTCTGGAAGTCGGACGGGCGGTTTTGCGGGCTCCCCACGCGACAGGCGGGTCCTCCCAGTATGAAATCCAGACGCCTTCGGCTGTGGCCGCTTCGCGCGGGACGTACTTCCGCACTTCGGTGGACCTCGCCGAAAACATGCGCTGCGAGGTGCTGAGCGGCGAGGTGCTGGTGTCGGCAAACGAAAAAGAAGTCCAGGTGCACCCCCTGCAGGGGACCGTCGTCTCCAAAAACCGTCCGCCGCATGTACCGGTCCGGCTCCTGTCCCCTCCGGCAATCGTGAAGTTTCAACCGCTATACCGCGCGCTGCCTTTGAGACTGAAGTTTGAAAATGTGCCCCTGGCTGCGCGCTACAGGGTTGAACTGGCCAGAGAGGACGATTTCAGGGAATTGTTGCGCGACAAGACCAGCGTTGCAGGAGCAGAACTGCTGATCAGGGACCTCGATGACGGCATTTACTACCTCCGGGCCCGGTCCATAGACAAACTGGGATTGGAAGGGCCTTCTTCCGCCGCGCTCCGGTTGACGCTGCGGGCCAACCCACTGGCTCCCTATGTGCAGCGCCCGGAGAGCAATGCACACATCCACGGCGGTGCGGTCACTTTTCAGTGGACGCGCGTCGCGGATGCCCGCAGCTATCAACTGCAGGTGGCCGGCGATGCAGCGTTTCACCACCTGATCGTCGACAGGGATCACATCCGGATGCTGACCTATCAGCTGGACAGGCTGACGCCGCGGGCCTACTATTTCAGGATTCGATCCATTGCACAAGACGGTTACCGCGGCGAATGGGGACGGGTTCTGCGCTTCGCCATGCTCCCCCTGCCGGCTATGCCGACAGGCGGGGATACCAAGATAGGCAAGAAAAACGTCATAATACAGTGGCCCGCCATGGGTACAGGGTTCCGCTACCATGTCCAGATCTCAAAAGACAGGGCATTTGGGGCACTGCTTTTGGACAAAAAAACGCAGAAAACGGCGTTTTCATTTGCCCGGCCCAAAGACGCCGGAACGTACTATATCCGCATCAGCAGCATCGATCCTGCCGGTGTGGAGGGGCGGTTTTCAAAACCTCAGAGTTTCGAAGTCAAGGCTCCATATGCCCGCTGGATCCCGGGCCTACTGATCGCCATTTTGATCGCCATCGGGCTGTAGGAAAGGGCGGCCCTGGCAACGGGTCGTGTATGCATCTGCCGAAAAAAAATATTCTTGACAACGGCGGCCTCCGCTGTGCCGCACTGCTCGGCGCCGCCACCCTGGTGATACTGCTGCTGGCCCATGTCGGCGCGTTCGTGGGTCTGAACCACTATGGCTATGATCTGCTTTTCAAGCTCCGGGGACCGCGCGTGCCCGGCAATCGGATCGTGATTGCCGCCATTGACGAAAAAACATTGTCCACGTTCGGCCGCTGGCCGTTGGCCCGGTCTTACTACGGCAAACTGATCGAGCGTGCAAAACAGGCGGATGCCATCGGCTTCGACCTGCTTTTCAGTGAGCCTTCACCTGATGATGCGGCTTTGATTCGTGCCCTGCGCAGGAACGGCCGCACCGTCCTTCCGGCCTATATCGACAGGGGAAATCATCTTTCCCTGCCGGCCCCTGATTTTTCGGGTGTCAGGGTCGGACATGTGCACGTCAGCCCGGGCATTGACGGCATTGTACGCGGCGTTTATCACACCCTCTATTTCCAGGGGAAAAGCCTGCCGTCACTTGCCTCTGTGATTTTCGAAATGCTGACCAAACGGAAATTCCCGCGCGAACCGCTGAAAGGGCCTTTAAAGACTGGGCAGGGGGACGACAAGATCCTTCAGCGCGACTATTCAGCCATTAATTTTTACGGCCCCGGAAACAGTTTTCCCGTGCTTTCGCTGGCGGACATCGTAAACGGGCATGTCTCGGCGGGGTTTTTCAGGCATAAAGTGGTACTGGTGGGCGTGACTGCCGTGGGCCTGGGAGAAGGGTTTTTAACACCCTTTTCGGGCCGTGGGATGCGTGTTCCGGGTGTCGAGGTGCATGCGGCCATATTAAATAATCTTTTCGATAAAAGCCACATTCGGTATGTTCCCGAAGCGGCCCGAGGGGTTGTCGTACTGGTGGCCGGTATGTTGATGTTTTTGCTCTTTATCCGTTTCAGCCTCAAAACCGCGGCCTTGATCTGGCTGTCGGTGCTGGTGGGCATTTCCCTGTCCCTGTTGGCGCTGTTCTGTATCGCCGATACCTGGTTCGCTCCCGGCGCCCTTTATTTAACCACCGGTACCGCTTTTTTCATCTCGCATGTGCTTCGCATGGAACATATCCGGCATATGATCGCCCGGGCCAGAGACGACTGGGAAATCACCTTTGACACCATCGACGAAGCCGTGGTGATTCACGATTCCCAGTGCCGTATTGTGCGTGCCAACCGGACACTGAAAACTTCTTTTGATTTCCTGGCCGGCTTTCTGGAAAAGCGCTGTCGGGATTTCATGGTGCAGCTTCCCGGAACCGGCGCGGGGGAGGATGCCTGTGCGGTGCCGGCGAAGGTGCACGGCGGTATCGTCGAAGAAATCCGTCATCCGGAGACGGGAAAATACCTGGAAGTCAGATCCTTACCCCGATTTGACAACCACCGCTGTATCCGCGGCATGGTGCAGATCGTGCGGGATGTGACCGCGCGCCGCATGGCGCAGGAAGAGCAGAAATCCTTGCAGAAACAACTGCTCCAGGCGCAGAAGATGGAGGCGATCGGCACCTTGGCTGGCGGCATCGCCCATGATTTCAACAACATTCTGGCGGCGATCATGGGCTACAGCGAAATGGCCTATCGGCAGTCCGGGCAGGATAAAGCGTTGCAGTCCAAGCTCAAACGGGTTCTCGAGGCCAGTGACCGTGCGAGGGCACTGGTGGGCCAGATCCTGACCTTCAGCCGGCGAACAGATCCGGAACGGCGCATCGTGGATGCCGGTTTTGTGGTGAAAGAAGCCCTGAAACTGATTCGTTCGACGATTCCCAGCACCATCTTAATGCACCAGAAGATCAACCCGGGGTGTAAAATTGAAGGCGATCCCACTCAGATTCATCAAATCGTGATGAATCTGTGCACCAATGCCTATCATGCCATGCAGGATCATGGCGGTGCCCTGTCGGTGATTCTCGAAACCGACACAGTGGATGAGGGCAGCTACGGAAAACCCGCGGAACTGAAAGCAGGGCCCTACGTGCACCTAAGTGTAAAGGATACCGGCTGCGGCATTGCACCGGAGATCGCCGATCGTATTTTCGAACCCTACTTTACGACCAGGAAGCGGGATGAAGGAACCGGCCTGGGGCTCTCTACCGTTCATGGAATTGTCAAAAACCATGGTGGCTGGCTTTGTGTCGAAACCCGTGTCGGCCGGGGAACGACGATACATGTTTTTATGCCGCGGGCCGACCATGCGGCCCCTTCTGAAGAGGCGGCCGTCGGGGAGCTGGCATCTGCGAGGCCGGCGCGCATCTTACTGGTTGATGACGAGCCGGCGCTGGTGAGTATGGGGCGGGAGATTCTCGAAAACCTCGGCTATGACGTGGTTACCGGCACCGACAGCTCCGTCGTGCTGGATCTGTTCCGATCCGATCCGCAGCGTTATGATGCCGTTATTACCGATATGACCATGCCGGGGATGACCGGCGATGTCCTGGCCCGGGAAATGCTGCGCATCCGGCCGGATACACCGATTGTCCTGTGCACCGGCTACAGTGAACAGATCAATGCGGAAACGGCCCGTGCACTGGGTATCCGCAAATTAATGATGAAGCCGTTTAAGATGTCGGAGCTGACAGAGGTTTTAAACGCTATTCTGACCTGATCCGGATTGCTTCAGTTGGTTGGGGGAGCTGTACCGGCCGGGAAGCGGACGATTTCGGGCAACGTTTGTCCGCCGGAGGAAGTGATCTGAAGTCCTTGCATGAAAGCACTTGCAGCCCTCCTGCCGTCTCCGGCGCGTGCGATCCGGGAATGTAGAGCACCTAGGGGCTTTGCACATCTTTGCTTGACAAGGTGCTATTCCGGTACAATTTTCAAATATAAGTTCTTTTTCCCGGCGCCTACACAGAGTTTTTTTACGTTGAACGCCTTGTCACCGGATTTCTGCTCCTTTCACAATTTCAGCAACTGTTGATGACTTTCACGGCGGCACACCCACCCGATCTGCGCCGCAGGAGGCAGAATAGTAATGGCCGCCGCAAACGCACAGTCGCAAAACCTGTCGGTTTCATCGGCCCGCTGCCGGCTGCGTGATCCGTGCGTCCAGTCTGGCGGGCAGGAAATCCAGCTCGCCGGTTTCATTCGCCAGGGGAAAACCTCGGGAAATTGCTTTAAAACCCGGCCTGTCGGTCAAGACCGTTGACGCCCATCGGAACAGCATCGGCAAAAAACTCGGCATCAGCAACCAGAAGATCAACCTTCGAACCTATTTACAAACGCTCCAGCCGTGATTGCTGCAGCGAACCGTTCGAAGGGCGCAGAGCAAAGACGCATGCCTGTATTTCGTTATTCCACGAAATACACGGTGGAGTCGCAGAACCGGTACCCATGGCGAATTGCAGCTTTGTCGTGGCGGCGCCGAAAGCTTCATGGATCACCCGCAGAAAGGAGGACGGCCATGCATGGGATGAATTCACACAACCCGCTAGAATGTATCCTTCCGCCCCACATGATCGACGTCTTGAAGATGCGCGGCAATGCCAAACAGAAACGGATGGCGGAAAGTCTTGCAAAGGAAGGGCTCAAATTCAGGATGCAGCGGCAGGCCGCGGAGCCGCCGACGGCTTATTTGGCGGCCCCGTCAGTAGCTCCCGGTGCGCAGCCGCACCTGGAACGTGAGGTCTACGACTGTCAGACGAAAGCCACGCTTCCCGGCACCCTGGTGCGACGGGAAGGAGATCCGCCAAGCGGCGATCAGCAGGTGGACGAGGCCTATGAGGGTGCAGGAGACACCTATCAGCTCTATTTCAACGAATATCAGCGCGATTCTCTGGACGGACAGGGGCTGAAGCTCGTATCGAGCGTGCATTTCCGAAAGAACTACAACAACGCCTTCTGGAACGGATCACAGATGAGCTACGGCGACGGTGACGGTACGATCTTCAAACCGCTCACCGGCGATCTGGCTGTCATCGGCCACGAACTGTCGCATGGGGTTGTCCAGTATTCCGGCGGCCTGATGTACCGGGACCAGTCCGGTGCCTTAAACGAGCATTTCGCCGATGTCTTCGGTGTGCTGACCAAGCAGTACAAACTGTCCCAGGATGCCGCCGAAGCCGACTGGCTGATCGGGGCCGGCCTTTTCGGACCGAACATCAACGGCCAGGCGCTGCGCTCCATGGCCGCGCCGGGAACGGCCTACGACGATTCCCTGCTGGGCCGCGACCCGCAGCCCTTTCACATGGACGACTACGTGGTGACCCAGTCCGACAACGGCGGGGTGCACATCAACTCCGGCATTCCCAACCATGCCTTTTATCTGGTCGCCATGATGATCGCCGGCAGAGCCTGGCAAAAGGCCGGGCATATCTGGTACCAAACGCTCCAGAACATCAACAATCCCAATGCGAGCTTCCTGAATTGGGCCGAAGAAACCATCGCCCGGGCACAGACGCTTTTCGGCACCGGCAGCCGTGAAGCCATCCTCACACAACGGGCCTGGAAACTGGTAGGAGTTTTTTAAGCATGAAGCTCTACATCAAAACCTCGGGCGGCATCGGCAACATCCGCATCCAGGGTGAAATCGATACCGACGATCTGCCACACCGCCTGGCCGCACATGTGCGATCCATGTTCGATCCGGCAAAACTGGCGTTGCTGCCGCATCCCGAAGACACCGGCGCCACGGCCGACGGCATGCAGTACGAGGTGCATCTGATATCCGGCGATGATGCCCGGCGCCTGGTAATCGCGGAACCCAATGCTCCCGAGGATCTGATCGGCGTTCTGCAGGATTTAATTCAGGAATTGATTCGCCGAAAAAGCACCGGAAAGTGACGTCCGCTTTCCGGCCACTGCCGGTATGCTTTTTTATCCGGCGCCGGATGGCGGGGTGCGCAGCCGAATAAGCGCCGGCGGCACCCGGCCTCTTCCCGCTTTTCAAACGCTGGCGACATCCAGGAGAACAGGCAATGAACAGATTATCATCCCGTGTTGAGAATATGCAGCCCCGCTATACCGTGGTGGTGATCGGTTCCGGTTATGGCGGGGCCATTGCGGCCTCACGCCTGGCACGCGCGGGCCAGGATGTGTGTATACTCGAACGCGGCCGGGAGTTTGTGCCCGGGGAATACCCCGATACCGAGAGCGAGGCCGCAAGAGAGCTGCAGGTCGACCTTCCGGCAACCCACACCGGTGCTCCTACCGGCCTCTATGATTTTCGGGTCAACCCGGACATGAATGTCTTTGTGGGTTGTGGCCTGGGAGGCACTTCGCTGGTCAACGCCAACGTGTCGCTGCGCCCCGAGGACAGGGTTTTCGATGACCGGCGCTGGCCGAAGGAACTGCGCCGGGATGTTCAAATGGGCCTGGCGCAGGCTTTTCAGCGCGCTGAAAAAATGCTGGACGCCAAGGCTTATCCATCCACAGCCCCAAAGCTTGCCAAGTACGGCGCTCTTGAAAAGTCAGCCCATTTTCTAAATGCAGATAAGGTCTACCACCCGCCGATCAACGTCATGTTCGCCGATGAGACCAACGCCGCCGGTGTCGCGCAAAAGGCCTGCAGCCTGTGCGGTGACTGCGTCTCGGGATGCAACGTCTCAGCGAAAAACACCGTCTTGATGAACTATCTGCCCGATGCCGTCAATCACGGCGCCGAGATTTACACCTGTGTCAGCGTGCGTCGCATAGAGCGCCGCAACGACCAGTGGATCGTTCACTTTCAGGTATTGGATGCCGGCCGTGAGATCTTCGATGCGCCGACCCAATTCATCCGTGCCACGCACGTGGTGCTTGCCGCAGGAACCCTGGGATCCACAGAAATCCTGCTGCGATCGAAAGCCGCCGGGCTGGCGATGTCCGACCAGGTAGGCCGCCATCTTACCGGCAACGGGGATGTCCTGGGGTTTGCTTACAACAATGATGTCCCCATCCACGGCATCGGTTTCGGAAGCCGGGATCAGACCGACGCCCCGCCCGTGGGGCCGACCATCACGGGCATCATCGATCTGCGCAACCGCGATCGGTTGGATGACGGAATGGTCATCGAAGAAGGGGCATTGCCCGGAAGTATCGCCAACCTCTTGCCCAAGGTGTTTAGCCTGTCTGCCCAACTGGCCGGCAAAGACACCGATAGCGGTCTGGTCGACACGGTCAATGAAAAGCGCCGCGAGATGGAGAGCCTGATTCAAGGGCCCTATCACGGCGCCACCCGCAATACCCAGACCTTTCTGGTGATGGCCCACGACGACGGAAGCGGACGAATGCTTCTCGCAGACGACCGCCTGCGCATTGACTGGCCCGCAGTTGGCAAGCAGAAGGTGTTTGAACGCATTAACAATACGCTGCTGGAAGTCACGCGCCCGCTGGGCGGAACCTATCTGCCCAATCCACTGTGGAACCGGCTGCTGGGCCATGACCTGGTCACAGTGCACCCCCTGGGCGGGTGCCGCATGGCGGATCGTGCCGAAGACGGGGTGGTCAACCACCGCGGCCAGGTCTTTTCGGCAGCGGCCGGCAGTGATGTCCACGAGGGGCTCTACGTGATGGACGGTGCCATCATCCCCCGTTCGCTGGGTGTCAATCCCCTGCTGACCATTTCGGCGCTGGCCGAACGCAGCAGCGCCCTGCTGGCCGAATCCCGGGGATGGGTGATCGATTATACTTCTCGTCCGGTTGCTTCCCCCGCCGCAGCCGCTCAAAAAGCCGGTATCCGTTTCAGCGAGCGTATGCAGGGCCACTTCATGCGCGGCGATTTTGCGCATTTCGAACCGGCGGCAGCGGCCGGCAAAAAGAACCATTCCCCTTTTGAATTTACCCTCACCATCGTCTCGGACGACCTCGAGCAAATGTTGCACGATCCTTCGCATTCCGCGCGGTTGTACGGGACGGTCAGCGCGCCGTCGCTGTCGGCCAAACCGCTGCAGGTTATTGACGGTCACTTCAGTCTTTTCGCTGAGGATCCCGACCGACCGGGATACAGGCAGATGACCTATCAAATGCAGCTGCAGGCCCAGGAAGGCCCGGCCTATCGTTTTTACGGCTTTAAAGCCATCCCCAAGAGCCAGGGCAAAGACCCGTGGGCCGATACCACCACTTTGTATATCACGGTTTTTGCAGACAGCGGGGGCTCAGATGCTGCCATCGGCAAGGGCATCTTAAGGATCGCGCCCGACGATTTCCTGCGCCAGTTAACCACCATGGAAGTGACAAACGTGCCCGATACCGGCCGTCGTCTTGCGTACCTGCTGCAGTTTGGAAGTTTTTTTGCCGGAACGCTGTTCGATATCTACGGCGGCATCTTTGCCCGTCCATCCGTTTTTGACCCGCAGGCGCCCGCACGCAAAAGGCGCCCTCTGCGCACCCGGGCGCCCGAAATCCACGCTGTAATGACTTCCGATGACGTGGCCCTGCGGCTGACCCGCTACCGGGGAGGAAACAAGGGGCCGGTCCTGCTCAGTCACGGATTGGGTGTGTCCAGCCGCATTTTCAGCATCGACACCATCGACACCAACCTGACCGAATACCTGTACTCCCACGGCTACGATGTCTGGCTGCTGGACTACCGGGCAAGTATCGAACTGGAAGCTTCCAAAACTCAGTTCAGCGCCGACGATATCGCCGGCAAGGACTATCCCGCCGCCATTGAAACAGTGCTTGCCGTCACCGGTGCCGCTGACCTGCAGGCGGTGGTGCACTGTTTCGGGTCAACGACGTTTTTCATGGCCATGCTGCAGGGGTTGACGGGTATCCGTTCGATCGTTTGTTCGCAGGTGGCGGCGCACATCCAGGCTCCGCTGCTCACGCGCATCAAAACCGGGCTGCATTTCCCCGCGGTGCTTAAAATGCTGGGGGTCGATTCGCTTACGGCTTACGTGGACACCCATGCCGACTGGGCGGACCGACTGTTTGACAAAGCCCTTTTGCTGCAGCCGGTACCTTTCGACGAACGCTGCCGCAGTGAAGTATGCCACCGCATCACCTTTTTATACGGACTGCTCTACGAGCATAACCAACTCAACACGGCTACCCACAATGCCCTGCACGAGATGTTCGGCATTGCCTCGATTTCGGCCCTGGAGCATCTGGCGCAGATGGTACGCACGGGGCATCTGGTGGCGGCCGACGGTACCGAGCGCTACATGGATCATCTCCAGCGACTGGCCCTGCCGATCTGTTTCATCCACGGAGCCGAAAACCAGTGTTATCACCCGCAGAGCACCCAGCGCACCTTTGATGCCCTGCGTGATGTCAACGGAGACCTGTACGAAAGGCATGTTATCTCAGGCTACGGACACATAGACTGCATCTTCGGTAAAAATGCAGCCCGGGATGTTTATCCACTGATACTCAACCACCTGGAACGTAACGGCTGACCCTGTGCGCTGCAGTGACCGAACGGCTCAGCAGGCCGGCAGCAGTGAAAAGGAGGGAGGAACACCATGAGTGCATTGCGACCACCGACCCTGGGTCCCATCGTGGGACATACGACGCCGACTTCCTGCCGGCTGTGGATGCGCGCCGGGGATCCTGCGGACCGGGGAAGCCAGCTTTCCGAAGACCGCCGTACCATCGGTGTTCTGACGGTGCTCGATGAGCGGGGCAAGCCGGTACCCGGCGACCCCGCGCGCAGCGCCTACTTTCGCCTGCATCGCGAATACGACCGCACCGGCACCTTCAACCTGGGGGTGCAGGCGGGGCTAAACACCCAGGACCATCAAAATGTTTTCGCCCTGCAGCCCGATACCGCCTACCGCGTCAAGATGGGTTCGCTGGTGCTCGACGACGCTTTCCCCAACGATCAGTCCGTAAACGATGCGGAAATTGCCCGCCGGCTGCCGCCCGCCGATGTATGGTCCGAGGACCTGGCCGGCCTGCCGACGGAGGCCGCCGAGGCGCGATTTAAAACCTTTCCCGTACGGCAGAAGCGTTTCAGCTTTCTGCTGGGCTCCTGCCATTACCCCGGCCTGTTCTGGAAAAAGAAACACTCGGACAGGATTTTCGGCCCCATGCTGCAACGGATGCAGCGCCGCCGCATGGGCAAAAAACCGCAGTTTGTGCTCATGGTGGGCGACCAGATTTACGCCGACATGCTCAACAAGGCCATTCCCATCGGGCTTGCCGATACTTTCGAGGAGTTCCAGGACCGCTATTTTGGCGCTTTCGGGTCGCGCAACATGCGCCGGCTGCTGCGAAACACGCCGCAATATATGATTCTCGATGATCATGAAATCGAAGACAACTGGACCCAGGACGCCATCAACTCCGACCGCCAAAAACGAATCCTGTTCAACCTGGCCATCGGCGCCTACATGAGTTACCAGTGGAGTCACGGGCCGCGCAACTTCGACGGACGGCTGTATTATCATTTCGATTGCGGCGGATTTCCCTTTTTCGTGCTGGATCAACGCACCCAGCGCTATAAGGACGACGAACCGGGCCTGGCCGACAACCACATGCTCGGGCGCCCACCCCAGGACCCGGTCCGGGAACCCGGACAACTCAACCATCTGTTGAACTGGCTGAGCGAGCACAAAAACGACTCCCGTCCCAAGTTCATCGTATCGCCCACCGTTTTCGTGCCCAATCCGGTGTTGACCACGCGCAGCGACCGGCACAAGGACAAAAGCGACTCCTGGCCGGCCTTTCCGGAAACCCGGCGGGCGTTGCTGAAACACATCGTCGAGCACCGGATCCAGAACGTGGTGTTCCTGTCGGGCGATATCCACTGTTCCAATGTGGCCCGCATATCTTTCTCCGGGCCGCCGGCCGTGAAGGCGCTGAAGGCTTTTTCCATCACCAGTTCGGCTTTCTACTGGCCCTTCTGGTTCGCCGATGGCGAACCGTCGCACTACGTGCACGACTCCAAAAAAGAGGGCGATACCTTCGAGATCGATGCCGCCAGGGGAATTCAGATGGATTACCGTGCCGGCAGCTTCACTCAGAAAGACAATTTCTGCCAGATCGACGTCGATTGGCCGCAGCGTAAAATCGGCGTGCGCGCCTTTGGCAAGAGAGGCGACCTGATCCTTTCATCAACCCTGAACCTGGCCTGAAGGCATGGCACCATCCATTGGTCCGACCAGATGATTGCTCCCTTCCACAGATCGGGGCCGTATACCGTATAACTTACCGGCAGTCGGCAGAGAGTGTACGGATCCCTGCCTGCCTGTGGCGTTGGCAAAATCGAAGCATATTTGATATGCCACCCCTGGCGGCGGGGTTCTAAATCAAAAAAGGGGTCGCGGAAAAATCCGCAACCCCCTGTATTTATTGTGGTAGGCGGTGCAGGATTTGAACCTGCGACTTCTACCGTGTGAAGGTCAGGGAGCGGTTCCAAGATGCTGAAAAGACATCGGAAAAAAGGTAGTGTTTTGAGCATCCGGGAAGTGTATGCCCAAAAAAACAGCCCGCCAAAATAATCCGGATATCTACCGCTATTTCATATTTCAGGGGCTTTGAGCAATCCTTTTTTGCAGGGATGATCTTTTTCTTTGCAGAATGCATCTGGTTGCCGATAATACAATCAATATGTCCGGCAGGCCGGCCGGGTGATTCTTCAAAGGGCCCTTGCAGCAGGAGGATTTTGATGAAGGATGCGGTGTCACAGGAAACGCTGGAACAGACCATCCGTCGACTGGAACATCAGAAAGAAATGATGGCCTTGCGAATCCGCGAATTGGAGCAAGAACTGTCCGAAACGCAATGCGATTCGGAGTTTTGTTGGCGGGCGTTCGACGCGGTCAGCAATCCTCTTTGCATTATCGATGCGAATTATCGGGTCATTCGCATGAATCGCGCGCAGAAAGCCGAACTGGGGCTGGATGATGTGGATATTCCCGCGGGATTCTGCTACGAGCTATTCCATAAACTGGACCATCCCCCGGATTTCTGCACCTTGGAAAAAACCTTGACCGATCAGGTACCCTGCCAGGCCAAAATTTTCGATGGATCTTCCGGCAGACACCTCAAGATCAGCACCTACCCCATTGCCGATCCTGATGGCGATGTTGCGAAAGTTCTGCATTCCATCCATGATTTGTCGCAGCGCAAGGAGCTTGAGCAAAACCTGCAGGAAAGCCAGGAGCGGCTCCAGATGCTGCTGGACACCACTCCCGACAGCATTTGCTTCAAGGATGGCCGCGGCCGATGGCTGGCCTCCAGCCGGGCGAATCTAAGACTTTTCCAACTTGAGGAAGTGGAAACCAGGGGCAGAACCGACGAGGAATTGTCTCTGTCCACTCCTTTTTATCGGGATGCCCTTTTGGTCTGCGCGCAAACCGATGAAAAAGCATGGAAGAAGGGCGATCTTTCCCGCAACGAGGAGGAGATCCCGACACCCAACGGACCCAACCGGATTTTCGATGTCATCAAAATGCCCGTTTTTCACCAGGACGGCCGGCGCCGCGAGTTGCTGATCCTCGGCCGTGATATTACCAGCAGGGTAAAACTTGAGGAGCGCCTGCGCCAATCCCAGAAGATGGAGGCCATCGGCACCCTGGCCGGCGGCATCGCCCATGATTTCAACAATATTCTGATGTCGATCATGGGTTTTACCGAGATGGCGATGATGGATCTGCCTGAAAATGCGCATGCCCGGCAGGATCTCGCAGAGGCGCTGAGCAGTGCCAACAGGGCCAAGGAGCTTGTGGGCCAGATTCTGGCCTTCAGCCGACAGGAGAAAAAGCAGGCCCGGCCATTGCTGGTGGTCCCGATTCTGAAAGAAGCCCTCAAACTGGTGCGGCATTCACTGCCGTCAACCATCGAGATCCGGCAGAATCTGCCGCCCGACGCTTCGGCGATCATGGCCGATCCCACTGACATTTACCAGATCTTCATGAATCTTTTCACCAATGCGGGCCAGGCCATGAAAGAAAAGGGCGGTATCCTGGAAGTTGGGCTGGAAACCGTCATTCAAAATAAATCCGGGGCCGGGGAAAATCCGGGAATGTCCAGGGGCCGGTTTCTCAAGATCAGCGTGTCGGATACCGGGCCCGGAATTCCCAAAAGCCAGATCCATCGTATTTTCGATCCCTATTTCACCACCAAGATGCCTGGTGAAGGGACCGGCCTCGGGCTGGCGGTGGTGCATAGCATCGTCAGCGAGCTGGATGGATATATCGATGTTTCCTCTGAACCGGGCGCCGGGACGGTGTTTGAATTGTATTTTCCGATGCTGGAGGATATGGCGGCGGATGAAAAACCGCAAATAGAGGAGGTTGAAGGCATACCTTTCGGCAGCGGAAGCATTCTGATCGTCGATGATGAAAAATCGATCCTGCAGATGCTCTACCTTTCGCTGGAATCCTTCGGTTTTGAAGTTACCACGCGGGTAAGCGGCATCGACGCGCTGGAAGCCTTCCGGGCCAATCCGGACCGCTATGATGTCGTCGTCACCGATTTGACCATGCCGAACATGACGGGTGACCGACTGGCCATGGAAATTAAAAGGATAAGGCCGGATGTCCCTATTATTCTATGCACCGGGTTTAGCGAGAAATTGTCCAAAGAATGGCTTTCTATGGCCGGTATCGACGAAGTGCAGATGAAACCGGTGAGCGGCACAGGCCTGGCATGGAAGCTGCGCAAGATCCTGGACCGCCGACATTCTGCGTCCAAATGAAGCATCCGGTTTGCCGATGCGGGATGTCAAGCCGGGGGCGGCGTGATCTCCACGGGGTCGGACCACCAGTTGAGTTGCGGCATGTCGGCGGGGCGGGGGGTGCGGCCCGATTCCCAGTCGGGCAGGCCGGCCTCGATGCCGCACTGATAGACGTACTCGGAGCAGAAGAAGCGGCGGGAATCGGCCAGCACGCGGCCGCTGATGTTGGCGAACAGGGATTCGTAGTCGTAGGGCACGCCCACGTAGCCCAGGGCCAGGGCGGCCATGTGCGGCCGGCGGCTGTCGTATTTTGCGCGCAGGGGATACCACCAGCAGCGGCCCGCAAAGTTCGCCAGGCGGCGGCTGACCAGGCGCAGCTCGATGCCGCCGGCCAGGGCCTCCAGACAAAACCGGCGGCCCGGCAGTCCCGATTCGTATTCCTTGAAGCGGATGACCAGCGATGCGTGGTTGACGTTGCCGTGCGAAAAAAAGCGGATCAGGGCGCCCAGGAGCGTTTCCGAGCGCCACAAGAGCAGGTCACCGGTGCGCATGGCCTGACGGATGCGCCGGTAGCGGCGGCTGCTGCTCATGGTTTCTTTTTCAGGCCGTCGAAGAGGTGCTGGGTGGCCACGCCCAAAAGGCCCATGAAGGCCATGCCGGCCTTTTCGCTGACAAAGGCCCACATGAGGCAGGCGGCCACCACCAGGGTGACGGCGAACAGCCATTTTCTAAGACCGTAGATCTTCATCTTGCTTCTCCTTTCGCGGCATATCCAGCCGGCGGCGCAGGCGCGCGCAGATGCGCCGGATCTGGGCCTTGCCGTGCGGCGTCAGGCGGTTTTCGGTTTCGGGGTCGGCCTCGTGCTCCCAGTCGCGCAGCCAGATGTCCACGGCGTCCTTGCCCGCCAGCTTCCACAAAAGGCGCGCGTACATCAGCATTTTCCAGCCCGTCATGTCAGGGGCCTCCCACGACCAGCGGCGGGGCCGTGGCCGAGTTGTCCACCGGGTTCTTGCTGCCCAGGTTCCATTCCACGGATCCGGGCCCGGCGTTGTTGTTGGCGTTGGCGTTCATCGTGTAGTTGTTGGACGTGCTGCTGACCGGCCCGGATGCCGGCCGTCCGTAGCCCGCCTTGATGAAATCCGACGTGGTGGCATGCTGCGCCCACAGGCCGTAGCCGCCCAGGCCGTAGGGGGCCAGGCGCACCAGGCCGTCCATGAAGATTTTCAAACCGGAAGGGGGGGCGTGGAAGACGGGCGGCGGGGACAGGCGGAAATCGCCGTAATAGGCCAAGGTGCCGACGATCTTGACGGGATGGTCCTCGGTGCCGCGGATCTCGAAGATCTTGTGGTTCGCGGCTTTTTCGGCCCAGTTGCGCCAGGCCTTGATCTGGGCGGCGTAGTTGGGGTCGATCACCGGGTTTTTGACCCAGGAAGTACATCCGGCGGCTAAAAACAGCATCAAGGTTCCAAGCGCAAAAACAGCAGGGGATCGCATGCAGTCACCTCCATGTGGATGTGCGGCCGCATGCCCTGGTGCGGATAGCGGAACGTGACGTCCTGGGCGATGCCGACGGCGTCGCCCGCGCGCACGTCGGATCCGATCAGGCGGGCATGGGGCTGCAGGTAGAAGAGTTTGATTTCCATACGCGCGCCGGCGATCAGCAGGCCGCTTAAGTGGGCGTCGTCGGCATAGGGCCGCGCGATGCGCACGATCCGGCCGGCCAGGGGCGCGACGACCGTCTGGCCCGGCGCGCACAAGAGATCCAGGCCGCGGTGGCGGCGGTTGCCGCGCGGCGCGCCGTAAAGGCCCGATCCGGCCGGATCGCTGCGGATGCCTTTACCCGTGGGGTTGATGATGGTCACGGTCGTCATTTTGCTTGGCCCAGTACTCCAGGCGCGCGAACACGCCGGCCAGGGACCGGCGCAGGCGGTTCCAGTCGAAGGGTTTGATAAAGCAATCCTCGAAGCCGGCCGCGCGCAGTTCGCTGAGCCGGCTCATGGCGGGATTTCCGGTGACGGCCAGGCAGGTGATCAGCGGGCATTGATGCCGGATGCGGCGGCACAGCGTGATGCCGTCCACCGTGGGCAGTTTCAGGTCGATGAGCACCACCCAGATGATGCAGTCGTTCAACACATCCAGGGCGTCCTCGGCGGACTTGGCGAACAGGGGATGGTAGCCCCAGCTTTCCAGCCAGGACGCCACGGCGCCCAGAAAGAGCGGTTCATCGTCCACCACCAGCACGCGGCGGTTTAAGATATTGCGGCGCACCTCCTTCAGGCGCTGGTGGGCATCCGCGATCTGCGCACCGATGGCGCGCTGCATGTCTTTGAATCTTTTCAGCGTCATTTTTGGTCCTCTCCGCTCTCCAGGCGGCAGGCGCCGGTCTTGTGCTGGGTCAGCATCTCCAGCAGCGCCACCATTTTGACCACGGCCTGGGTGTTCTGGGTCAACTGGCTGCTCAGGCGGTCAAACAGACGGAACTGCCAGAAAATCACCAGCAGCAGCGCCACGGCCACCACCGAATCCAGTCCCTTCAACAACACCAGTAAATCGCCCATGGCCATACCCCCCGCCATTTTTATTTGAATTTCAGGATCAGCTGCGCCGGCGCCGCCGGCAGCTCGATGACCTGCGTATCGCTCCAGGTCACACAGACCGTGTTGGACGGCAGGCTCTTGTAGGCGCCCTTAAAGGCGGTCACATACCAGCAGTAGTGCTTTCCATCGGCCAGGCCGGTGACGTGCCAGCTGACGGGCGGGTCGGCGGCGGGATCCGCGCGCACCACGTCGGCGATTTTGACGCCGTCCTGGTAGACCTTGAAGCCGTCGATTTTGGCAAAATCGGTGTAATCCCAGGCCAGGGTGACCTCGCCGGCCATGGCCCAGGCGGTCAGGAAAATCAGCACCAGGGCCGCGGCCATGACGGCGATCAGCAGGTAATCGGTGCGGCGGTCTGTCAGCTTCAGGTTCATGGTATACCCCCTTGTCAGGCTAAAGTGCGATGACGGTGCTGGTGGCCGGCAGGAAGCCGCCGGCGCGCTGCACCACAAAGCGCGCCGCGTCGCCGGGCTGGCCGGCGATGACCACGGGCGCGCCGATATCCGGCGCATCGGATCCGGCCGCGGCCCACAGGGTCAGTCCGGAGGTCAGGCGGACCTGCACGGTGTTGTCGGCGGCGTTTGTGGCCACCACGCGGCCGTAGGCAAAAACTTTGGTTCGCGGCTTGAGCAGTTTCTCCAGCATGTCAGCGTGTCAGCGCCGTGTAGGCGGCGCAGTTGATGGTGGTGACCAGGTGGTCCGGATCACCGGTGATCGTGAAATCGCGTACCTGGCACAGGACATCGAGGCCGCGCCGGGCGCTGCTGAGCCCCACCACCTGGCCGGGCTCGGCATCCGGGTAATGCGCGGCCAGCTCCAGCGTGCGCAGCAGCTCGACATGCGTGTGCGCGTCGATCCCGGCCGCGGCGCGGCGCGTGATGAGCAACGGGTTGCGGTAGATGGGGTGCGTGATGTCGTCCAGGTCCACGAACGCACGCACGCGCAAAATGGCCGTGGGATCCCCGGCCTGGCCGCTGATCTTCAGGTGCCAGGCCTCGGTTTCCTGGAAGAACGAGATCTCCGGGCCCCCGGGATCCGCCGTCAGGATCACCGCGACGTCACCGCCCGGTGCCGCGGATCCGGAGGCCTGGCGCCCGGTTTGGTTTTGGGCGTCGGCCTGGGTGAGGTACAGCTCGACGCTAACGACCGGATCCGCCCAATTCAAACGCACGAACCACTCGCGGTTGGGGTCAAGGTTCCAGTTGCTGATCGCAAAGGCCATTTATGTCACCTCGGTGATGTTGGCGGAAAGGCGCTGGGCCACGGTGGCCACGAACAGGGGGGATAAACGCATGGCGGACAGCGCCAGGGACAGGGATTGCGTCTGGGTGCCGTCGGTGGCGGCAAACCAGGCGCCCAGGTCGGACAAAACCGTGCCGTCGCCGGCGGACAAAAAGGCGGCCAGGTCCAGGCGGCGGGTGCCGGCGGCGGCCAGCGGCATGGGCAGGTCCCGCCGATCAGCGGCCAGGGTTTTCAAAAAGGCCGGCAGGTCATTAAAAAACAGGTCCGCGGCCTGCAGGGGCGTGGCCAGGTCCGCGCGGCCGTAGCCCATGGTTTTCAGAAATACCGGCAGGTCGCCGCGCGCCTGGCGCCAGGCCGACAGCAGGGTTGCCAGGTCTTCCAGCCCGCCCACCCGGGCCGACAAAAACAGCTCGAAATCCTGGCGGCCATAGCCATGGGCGATGAAGTGCGCGGCCAGGTCCTCCAGGGCCCGCGCCAGGGCGGACAGATCGGACGCCAGGTCGTCCCGCTCCCAGCCGGCGGCGGTCAAGTCCAGGCGGGCGTCGACCAGTACGGTGGTCTGGGCGCCGGAAAGGGTGGTCAGGTTGTCGAAGGTGGTGTGATAGGTCGCTGCAATCCAAGCATCTGATCGTTCAATCTTTGAAAAACGAACTTCCTGAATCTTGCCATCGAAATATCGCCCCACGCCATCCCAATTCCCAATGCTCCAGTTGCCGCCCGGCTTGTTGAGCGTACCAGAAACGGCTGATCCCAACAGTTGCGTGCCATCCAAGTTTAACCCAGGCGCATTGGGGGACGACCACTTGTAACTCCCGTAATACCACTGGGCGCTGTTTAAAACCGCGGATTTTACTACTTGTCCGACTCCATTGACGACCGCGTTGCCGCGTAATTTGTCATCCGTGTCGATATCCATTAAAAAACTTGCATTGCTTCCTGAATAGCTCATAAAAAGCGCTTGTTTCACGCCGTCAAAGGTATCGACACTAAAAACCAATTCTCCTGTTACCTGCGCGGCACCATTTGGATCCCAGCCAGATACAGTAATGCGATCATCGGCCCCATCAAAATCCAGGGCTTGGCCCGTAACACCGTCCACGATATCGCCGGAAGTCATGCTGCCATGGGGCGTGCCGTTATAGCCGTTGGACGTCGAATCCTTGATGCTGCCACTGCCGCCGGCGGGATCCTGCGACAGATGGTAAACCCCGGCAAAATCGCTGTCCCACACATTCTGCGCCGGCGCAGCGCCGATGGCGCCCACGTAGGTCGTATTGTCCGGCTGGGTGCTGTCGTAGTACAGGGTCAGGATTGTGTCCGCGGAGGCGGAGATTGACGGCACTTTGACCCACAGCTGGGCGGATTCGGCCGCCGCATCCCAGCGTTCGATTTCCACATAGAGCTGGTTGTTGCCGGCATCCTCGATTTTTATTTTTTTGGAATTGCTCCCCAGCTCGGTGAAGACATCGGTGGCGTCGAAGCCGCTCAGGCCGCAGGCGGCCGCCAGGTTGACCTGCAGCGGAAAATCGGTCAGGGCGGCATCGATCCTGGTGTGGTCGATGGTGATCCCGATGCTGTGCGCCCAGCTCATGCGGCCTCCCGGATGCGGCTTTCAACCGCGGCGCCCACAGCCCCCGCCTTCCAGCCGCGGATGGCCGTGCCGCCCCACTCGCGGCCGAAGGGCTTGCGCTGGCGGATGATTTTGCCTTTGGTAATGCGCCACATTTCCACCAGGTCGCGGTCCGGCAGGTGCCCGCACAGCCAGCAGGCGGCAACGTGGGTGCGGCCGCCGGAGAGGTTTTGCACGGCCTCGGCAAAGAAGTTGTAGCGCCGCATGCCGGCCAGCACGATCACGTGGCCCGTGGGCAAAAAGAACTCCAGGCGGCGGATGGGCCGGGCAAACACCTCGCCGCCCCAGCCGGGGTCGGCGTGCCGCACGTCGCGGCTAATATATTCGCGCGGCGGCCGGTTGCCGGCAAAACGCGCGCGCAGGCGCCAGGCCAGATGATAGTTTGATTGCGCGATATGCATGCCGTTCCTTCAGCTGTACAGGTAGCGCAGGGTCAGCACGACGGCGCTGTTTTCCTCGGGTGTGAACGTGCTGGGGACCACCTGCTTGATATTGAAATAAAGGTTCTTGGCGGCGGCCAGCGCGGCCGTGTCCAGCGAAATGCGCGACGTCTCGCCGGCCAGGGGCGTGCCGGCCCAGGTGGCCGCGCCGGGCGACCCGTTGGTGGTGGTGATCGCTTTTAAGGTCGAATCCGCCGGCGTGCCGGCGCCTAAAAAGGCGTCATTGGCCGCGGCGTGCGTATTGTCGTCCCAGGCCTCCAGGTAGGGGATGCCGGCCGTGGGCCCGTCAAAATAGACGGCGAACACATATTGCGTGTCCCCACCGTTCTGTCCGCCGGCCGTGGTGCCGGCCAGGGGCACCTGGTCGAAGACGCCGGCGCTGTAGTCGTCCACGAAGGTCTTGGGCGCCTCCAGGTCCCCGGAATCCGGGATGATGACGGGGTACTTGGCGCCGGTGCGGGCATCGCCGTCGTTTTGCTGGCTGTCTAAAAACATCAGCTTGTCGTTGGCCAGGTCGATGACCACCCAGTTGGAGGACAGATCCCCGGCCCCGCCGGAGGCGTTGCCGCTGTTGGCGCCGTCGTTGGCCGTGTTGTTGTAGAGAAAAGTGGTATTCGGTTTAGCCATGATATCCTCCCGGGTTTCGGCTTGGGGGTTGCGGTTGCGGCGCTATGCCCAGATCCGCCAGGATCTTATCCACCGGACGCGGGTCATAGCGCCCCCAGCGGCAGGCCGGGCACCACCAGTGGCTGTCGGCATCATCGCCGGGGGACAATTTGAGCTGTCCGCCGCAGCTTTCGCAGCGCGGCGCTTTTTCGCGCCAGATGCGGGCCGCGCGGTTCGCGGCGCGGATCCGGGCCGCGCTGCGCTGATCGGACCGGCGCAGCGTAGCGATGCGCTGTTTAAGGTATGCGCGCAGCATGGCGGCCGTGATCCCGCGCTGCTGCAGGTGAGCGTGCAACGTCAGGTAATCCTGCAGATAGCCGGCGCGAAAGGGCCGCACGGCGGCTTCGATTTCCAGCAGCTTCGTTTTATCCATCTAGAGGCACTCCCACTCCTTGTAAGCCAGTTCGCCGCACCAGCAAAAGAGCACCTCCCCATGGCAGGGCTCCGGCAACGGGGAACAATTCATTTCATTGGGGTTCAGGCACTGGATTTGGTCATAGGCGGTTCCGCAGAACTGATAAGTCGGGTCGCCGCCGCACCGGTCGCAGTAGATCCCGCCGGCGGAGGCACGCATATTCTGGTACTGGTATTTATTGCCCTCGGTTTTGGAATAAATGAACTGGGCGCCGGCGCAGTCCGCGTAATCGGGCGCCACCGGACCGGGCAGCCCGCAGATATGGCCCTTGAACACCCATATGCCGCTGGTGCTGCGGATGATCACGTCGTGGGTATGGCCGCAGGCATCCGATACGACGAACTTGCCGGACCCGCAGCCGTCGGCGGCCTGGTCGATCACCATCTGGTTGCCGGCCAGCGCGGCCAGGCTGAATCCCTGGCCGGCGACGCCGGCGGTGTCCTGGGTGACCGTAAGTTCGCCGCTGCCGCCGGAGATGGTCACGATGGCGCTTTGCCCCGGCGCCAGGGTCTCGGGCGCATCGCTGGTAATCGGCGCCGCCGCCGCGCAGCCCTGGCAGGCCTCCACGCAGTCCGCCTGCGCCTGGGTTGCAAGCGCGTTGTACTTGTCCCAGTACTGGGCGGACGAATCGTCCGTGTAGCCGTAATCCTGGCGCACGATCTGATCGATGGTGCGCATGGAACCGTCGTCGAAGACGCGCGTGGTGCCGTAGCGGTTCAGCTCGTCCGCGCAGGCCGCGTCGCAGTCGTCGCCGGTGCCGCCGTAGGACGACCCCTGGGCGTCGGCGCAGGCCTGGTCCGTGCGGCAGTCGAAATCCGTGCCCACGGCGCAGCAGCGCTCGTTTTCGCCGCAGGTTGCGCCGTTGCAGGTGGTCTCTTCGAACTGCGGGTCCCACTTGCCGTCTTTCGCGGCAGGGTCGTTGGCGGCCGTGCAGTCGCTGCTGCAGCTGTCGTAGTCGTTGCCGCAGGCCGTCATGCAGTCGTCATAACCCTGGCCGCCGCCGGGGTACTGCTCGGCGCAGGCCTTCTCGCAGTCGCTCTTTTGGGTGTCGCACAAGGTGGCGCAGTCGGTCTCGGTGTCGCCGTCGCCGCCGGGATCCGGCTCCTCGTAGCTGTCATCGCCGTAGTAGCCGGGATCGTCCCAGGCCGGCTCGCTCCAGGGGTCCCAGCCGGGCGGCGTCCAGTTGTCGTCCACGGGCGACACCGGGTCGGCCACGGTGATGTCGGCCGCGGCCTCCACGGGCGCCTCGGTGTGCGCGCGGATCTGCGCGCGGATATGGGCCGTGCCGGCGATGCCGCCGCGAAAGGTGGTCACGGCCGCGCCCAGGGCGTAGTAGCTGACCAGCAGATTGGTGCCGGTCGTAAGCGTTGCGGCCAGGTTGATGCGCTTGCCCATGTGCGACGCGTACAGGTTGGGCCCGCTGCGCTTACCGTCGTCATCGGCCGCATAGACCGCGTAGACCGACGAGGGCCACATGGAAACATCGCACTGGGTGATGCCGGCCACCACGTTGACGGCCCGCACGGGCTCGTCGCTGATGGCCACAGCCGCCAGGCGCAGCAGGGTGGCCTTTAAAAACCCCACGCGGTTTTGCTGCGATAAAAAAACCTGGCGGCCGTCGGTGACGGGCCCGCCGGATGCCTCGGCGTACACCAAAAGCCTGCTTTCCTCGTGGATGTTGATCGATGACGGCTTGGCGGTCAGCGCCAGGGATATGGGGCAATGGCACGGATTGTTGATGTAGATGTCGGCCGTGTCCCGCACGCCGCCCACCGATGCCGTCAGGGTGGCGCTCTGGCCATTTGTACCGGGCGCGCCGGCCGGCAGCAGGGCGTTTACGGCGATGCCATCGGCCGTGTAGTCGATGACCAGGGCCTGGTCGCAGTAGGCAAGGGCATCCGCCAGCACGATGGTGCCGTCTTCGATGCTGTAACCGCCGGAAACCAGATTATGCCGCCGGGCGACGTCGCCTTCAGCATGGATACCCAGCACCGTGGCCGGCGGCAGGCTGGTTTTGACGCGGTAGAAGCTCTCGGCCCTTTGGCGCTCGTTGAAAATGGTTTCGCTGCCGGTGTTGCCGTTGGCCACCGCCAGGCCGGCCAGACCCTGGGTACCGGTACCGGCGAAGGTTAGCGACCAGTCGACCACGGCGCCTGCAACCGGCTTTCCATCGCTGTCGGTGACGCGCGCGTAAACGGCCTTGGTAAAAGCGCTGCGGGCGTCGATGCAGGCGTCGGGGACATACAGCCGCAGGCGGTAGCCGGAAGTCGACCCCGTGGGGATGATCTTGACGCGGTTGCCGAAGCGCGGGTAGCGCGGCTGGACCGTAAGGCGCCGGATCACGGCATCATCGACGCTGATATCGGCCGCGGCCGGGGCGTAATCGATGGCGCGGATGCGCAGATGGCCCGTGCGGTCGCAGGAAACCAGGGCGCCGGCCAGTTTCGCCAGCTCCTGCAGGATCTCGATGGGATATTTTTTCTCGGCCGTGTAGGTGCCCGCGAAAATGACGAAATCATCGATGTCGGCGTCGCTGTCCTGCCAGGGCAGGCCGGCGGCGGCGCACATTTCGGCGGCCACGGCGTAAAAGGTGGTGTCCGCCTCCCAGCTTTGGGTGATGCGCGCGGCAAAGGGCTCGCCGGCCGCGGCGGTGGCGGAGCGCCCCCAGATGCCGCGCGCCGCATCGCTGTCCGGGTCGGCGGCAAACACCGGGCGCTCGATGAAAAACTTGCCCTGGCTCTCCCAGGCGCTGTCCGTGCGCGTGAAGACCTCCAGGGCCGGCGCTTGCGGGATGATTGAAAAGTCCAGGGCATCGAAAAAGGCGCGGTCGATGACATCGACGGTCAGCTCGCGGCAATAGGCCTCAAGACTCGCGGTGATGGAAAAGCCGGCCACCAGCGCGCTGATGTCCCCGGCGGCGCCGCCCGGCGGCGTGTATTCGATTTTCCAGCCCAGGGGCATGGCTCATATCTCCCTGGCCACAACGAGCAGGTTGATCTCGTAGGACCAGACATCCACGGCCTCGCGGATCTTGAACAACAGGTCGCGCCAGGCCCTGAAGCCGTCCGGGCGCGCAAAGCGCACCTTCCAGACGCGCAGGCCCTCGGTAAAATAGTATTCGCCGTCCACGGTATCGTGCAGGGCCCGCATGTCGGCGATAAAGGTCCCCTCCACGAGCACCCGGCGGTCGGCGATGTAGATGGCGCCGTCCTTTTCCTGGGGGCCGAAATCCTGCACCACCACGCCGCCCAGGGTGCGCATGTGCGATCCGCGGCCGGCGGCCCCGCGTTCTTCGTCGAACTCGGCATCGCCGAAGATGGGGTCCTGGGGAAAGACCACCAGGGTGGCCGGGGCCGGGTTGGCGGAGGCCGGGTCCGTGGTGGGATCGATATCGGTGGAATAGATGGCAAATTGCGTCACAGGTTAAGTTCCTGATATGGGGTGAAGGGGTCAGGCTGCATAAAGATAAAAAGTCCCGCTATACGCGAAATGGCGGCGCCGGTTTTTATCCGGGCCGCTTTGGCGGCCGGCAATCCGGCGTTGCATCCCCGGCGGCCGGATGTTGTCCGATCAGCCATGGGACAGCCCCATCTTGCGCAGCTCGGCCTCGAAGGCGCGCACCATCTGCCGGGTGACGGCCGGCGGGCCGGCCACGGTGAGCGGCATCTCCGCGGACCCGGCCCGCAAATTGATGGTCATGGCCTCGGTGGGCACCGGTCCGCCGGCGGCAAAGCCCAGGGCCGGGCCGCGCAGCCTGGATGCATCGAAAGCCGCCAGCTGGCGGGAAACGATGGCGCCCAGGTCCGGCAGGCGCAAATTGTTGATGGCGTCCAGCAACCCGGCGCCGTACTTGCGCACGGCCTCCTTGCGCACCACGTACTCGCCGGCCTCCAGCAGCGCGCGGATGCGGTCCCCGCCGCCGTAGCCGGCCAGCCGCCCGCCGGCAGCCAGGGTGGCCAGGCCGCCGGCGGCGTGTTTCTGCACGGTTTTGACCTCGCGGACGACCTCGATTTTGATTTTCTTGGTCTCGTCGCGGATCAGGGCATTGATTTCGTTCGCGGCCTCGTGCACGCGCTCCAGCTCGATGGTGATATGCGCCTTACGATCCCGGACAATGGCATCGAGCGCGGCCTTGATCTGCCCGGCGCGCTTCTCGGCGTCCTTTTGCAGCTGCTGCTGGTCCTTGATCTGCACGTCGTAGAGCTTTTTGCGGAAATCGCTGACCTGCGCCAGGCCCTGCTTGGCGATGGTGATGCTGTCCTCCAGGCTCTGGGCGACCACGCTTTTGCCCTTGTCGTCGGTCTTTTTGACTTCCGTGGCCAGGCCGGCGTACAGGCGCTTGGATTCATTCATCAGGCGCGCCGACAGCTTGAAATCGTTTTCCGCCAGGGCCCTTTTGGCGGCCGACAGCTTCTCGGCGGCCTGCTTGCGGCGGTCGTTCCAGGCGTCTTCCTCGGTCATCAGACGGCGGTTGAGCTCGCGGATCTGGTCCTTGTCCGAGATCTCGGCGCCGGCCAGTGCGCGTTTCAGGCGCTTGACGTTGGCGGCGTAGGTCTTGGCCTCGCGCGTCGCGTCGCGGTAGGCCGCGCGCGCCTGGCGCGCGAAGCTGTCCAGGGCCTTTCCGCTGGCCTCGACGGCCTGCGACGGGGCATGCAGGGCACGGGCCGCGGCCAATGCCGCCCGCCGCAGTTGCTGCTGGGCTTTGACGCCGGTTTCCGCGGCGCGCTTTTGGGCGGCCCCTTCCTCGACGATCTTGCGCTTTGTCAGTTCGATGACTTTCAGGTGCCGCCGGGCGGCCTCGATCTGGCGGTCGATGCCGGAGGTGTCGGCAAAAGACAGGGACCCGGCTTCCTCGATTATCTTTTTAACCTTAAGCCACTTAATCTCCAGGCCGGTAAAGAATTTATCGATATTGGCGAACGCATATTGCAGGGCATGACCAAGATCGGGCAAAAACTCGTTGAGCGCCTTGACGACGGGCATAATGCCGGCTGAAAGCAGATGGCCCAGGTTGATTTCCAGCAGGGTGAACTGGTTGCCAAGCTCCTTGAGCTGGTTTTCGGGCGTGTCCTTCATCTTGTCGAAGGCTTTTGCCAGGGCATCGATCTGGCGGTCCGTCAGGCCCAGGGTCTTTTTGAACTGGTCGAAGTTCTGCGTCAGGGTCAAAACGGCCGTGCGCGCACGCACATCCGGGATCAGGTCGCGCATCTGGTCGATGGAAAGCCCTTTTTCGCGGATGGCCGCCAGCGTCGGTATCAGTCCCTTCCAGGTGATGCCCAGGTCGGCGAAACGTTTTTTGGCCGCGTCGGTGGGCGCCGACAGGGCGTTGATGGCGCCGCGCAGGGCGGTCACGGCGATGGGCGTGCGGATGCCGGCCTTGGTCATGGCGGCAATCGCCGCGGCGACTTCCTCGAAACGCACGCCGGCGGCCCGCGCCGTGGGCAGCACATTGCCGATCTCATCGGCCAGCTCCGGGAATGTCGTCACGCCCAGCTTGACGGTTTCAAACAATACATCATAGACATGCCCCAATTTTCCGATCCGCATGCCGTAGGCGTTGATCACGCCCAGGCCGGCGCGCACGGCGGTCTTGGTGTCGGTGACGCCGGCCACGGCGGCCTTGGCGGAAAGCTCCAGCACCTTCGTCGAATCGGCCAGTTTCACGCCGGCGGAAATGATGTCATACTCGGCCGCGGCCAGCTCGGAAGCGGTCTGCGGGATGCGCGTGGAAAGACCCAGGATCTCTTTGGAAAGCGCCTGATAGCGGGCCCTGGAAACATCCAGCAGGCTGTTGACCTCGGCCATGCGCTGGGTATATTCCTTGTAGGCGCCGAAGGCCTTGGCCAGGCCGTAGCCGATGCCCGCCATGGCCAGCAGGCCGCGGCCCACATGGGTCAGGCTGTTGGCCCAGCCGCCGGTTTCGGCGCGCAGCTCGGCGGTTTTCTTCCTTAATTGCACCTGGGCGCGGTACAGTTCCCCGTGGCTCAATTTTCCCGAGCGTTTCAAAAGGCGGTAGTCGCGCTTGAGGCCCTGGATCTCGTGGCGGATCTCCTTGTAGGGCCGCACGTTGAGGCGCGCCCGGGCGGACAATATCTTCTGCGTGGCGCGGGTTTCGCGCTCCAGGTCCTTTTGCGCGGATGCGAAACGGCGCGTGTCCACGCCGGCGGATTTCAGGGCCCGGCGCAGGCCCTGCAGTTTCTGCTCGTTGGCCTGCCAGGTGCTCTTCAGGCGCGCGGCCTGTTTCTTGGCGCGCTCGAAATCGCGCGTCAGGGCCCGGCTGGGGGCTTCGGCGGCGCGCATCTCGCGCGCCAGGGCGCTAACGCGCGCGGTGGCCTCGGCAAAGGCTTTTTTGCTGCCGGCGGCCTGCTTTTTGAGCTGCGCGAAGGCCTTGATCCTGCCCAGGGTCTCCAGCTGGGTGCGCAGCCTGGTGATCTGCTCGCCGCCCTTGGCCTCGGTGCTGATGGTGATCTTGTACTGGTTGCTGCCCATGGATTATTTCCTTGCCGCCTCGGTGACGGCGGCCAGAAAGAAAGTCCAGCCGTAGTCGGGGGCGCGGCTGTGCCCCAGCATTATGAGGCGGCAGACGGTGGCGTCGAGGTCGCGGACGCCGCGCGCCCCAGTGCCGCCAGGCGCTCCGCCATGGCGGCGAAATGAGGGTTTACGTCGTCCACCGCCGCAAGCAGGGCTTCCAGCTGCGAGGGCGTGAAATCCTCGTCCAGCGTTTCTGCGGAAAGCCCCGTGCTGATTTGCACGGCGCGGCCGCCCAGGCTGTCCGGAAAGAGCAGATCGATGAACGCCGGCGGGCCGTCAGCGCCGGCGTCTTCCAGAATCGCGCGGATATCCTTGACGCGCAGCTCCTTGACGGTGATCTCGCGGCCGCCGATCCGGATGGTCTTGCTTTTGCGCATTTTATTTTATCCCCACGGCCGGGCCGCCGGCGTTAAATTTCGTCAGGCGGCCCGATCCCGGTTGTCGAGGTTTAAGGGAAAAACTCACATCATTTCCACTTTGTAGTATTCCTGCCCGCTGGGCCGGCTGGTGTCGGCCAGCACCGTGGCGCTCACCGCCAGGGTGGCCGCGCCGTCGCCGATGAGCGGAAAATCGCCGTTTAAGTTGATCTTGACCTTGTGGAAGGTCCAGCGCTGGCGCGGGCCGATGTCGTCCTTGTCCGACACGAAGACCAGCTTTTTTTCCACGGACCCGGCGGACAGGCCATAGAGGTACTTGCGGTCCACGGCCTCGTAATCGTAGGACACCACGTCGCTGCCGGCCATGCCCCCGCCGGAGAGCTTGCGCAGGTAGCCGTAATCCGGATCCAGGCTGTAATCGGTCCCCTGGGCCCGGCGCGCGGCGCCCGTGGAATCGGTTACGCAGACGTCCTCCAGCTTTTCCACGCCGCTGGCCGTGAGGTAGTTGGAGGCATCCACTTCGACCTGCTCGCCGGCCTGAAAGGTGCCGGATACGTTGACCAGCTCGATGAAGCCGCTGCCCACAAAGGCCACCTTGCCGGTGGCACCGGATGTGGCGCCGGTGACCGTGTCGCCCACGGCGATGGCGCCGGTGAGCGCCCCGGAAATCTTGGTGATGAAAACGTTCATCTGGCCCAGGTCGATGAACTGGTCGTCGATGAAGCCGGGCGCAGTCTGATAGACGTTGCCGGCCACCTGGTTGTCCGTGTTGACGGCCGATCCCAAAAGCGCCATCTTGAGGTTTTCCTCGGACATTTCGCGCAGGCCGAAACTGACCTTGGCGGTGCGGTCGGTCTCGGTTTCCAGGATGACCGCGCGCGCGGCGTGGCGCGTGCTCTTGAGCTGCTCGCTGGAGATGTCCACGGAAAAATTGAGCCCGTCCATTTCGCCCAGCTCGATCATGCCGGCGCCGCCCACGTCGGCCGCGTAGGCGCGGCCCGTGCCGTTGTAGCGGATATTTTCGGTGTTGGATGATAGAGACATTTTTCATATCCTCCCGGTTGGTTAAGGTTTGACGGCCGCGTCAGCGAAAACGCGCCTGGCGTCGGCTGGCGATCTCCTCGATGGATACCAGCGTGTAACTGACGAAGGTCGGGAACATGTTGATGCGCGCACTGACACCCCGGGCCGAAACGCCCGGCAGCGCCAGGCCCTTTAACAGGGCGTTTTCCGCCAGGTCGCGCAGCTCCTCGGCCTGCAAAAGGCCCGTATAGGTGTGCACGTTGCCGGTCACGCTGACGGTCTCTGCAATCACGCCCAGGCCCAGCAGCAGCTCCCAGGTGCGGCGGTTGGCTGCATTTCCGGCCCGCGCGCGCAGGTCCACCAGCGCCGCCAGGGGATAGTCTTCCGGCGGGGCCGGCCGCGCCTCGTCGATGCCGATGTAAACCGTCAGGCCGCGGCCGAAGTTCGCCTGGCACCAGGCGTTCACGTCTGTGTCGGCGGCCAGGATGTTACGCACGCTTTCGATCATCTGGCGGGTGGTGGTCATCTACTTGCCTGCCTGCCGGTCCCGATAGTGCTGGACCGCGCCCCAGAACTTGGTTTCAAACAAAGACATCAACTGCGGTTCGACCTGGCGCCACACCGGGGCGAAGATGGGCCGCGGCGGCACGGTCAGTTCGGTGGTCCCCTTTTTCAGCGGGAAATAGGTCTGCCCCGGAACCTGCTGTTTGGGCCTTTTTCTCCGCGTGGCGCCGAAAAAACGCCGCATTCTGGCCGTGACGTGGATGTGCTCGCCCTCTTCGGCGCGCCGCGCCACGTTTTCCAGGAAGGGATCCTCGAAATCCGGCTGGCGGGACTTGTCAAAACCGATCTCGGCTTGCCGGCCCTGTTTGTCCACGCGGTAGCGCACGAACTTGCCCAGCCAGAAAAAACGGGAGTCGTCGCGGGCCTGGCCGCGGCGCGTCCAACTGCCTTGGGTGCCGCGCTTCTTGTAGTAGCGCGCAGTCAGGGGGTGCAGCGCCGGCCAGGTGCCGGCGCCGCCGGTTTCGATATAGGCGCGCATGCTTTTCTGCACGAAAAAGCCCAGCGACTTCATGGCCCGCACGCGCGCGTCGGCAAAAACGCCGGTAAGCGCCCGCACCTGGCCGGCGGCCGATTCCAGCCCCGCGAAATCGATGGTAAAGTCCAGCATGGGCCCGCCCGTATCGATGCTCATGGCTGCGTTTCCCCGAAGGTGGCGCGCACGTCGCGCTCGATTTCCAGGCGCCAGGTCCATGCGTCGCCGGAGATGATGCGCACCACGGACCAGGTTGCGCCGGCGATGACGACGGTGTCGCGCACGGCCGGGGCGGGCACGTCCTGCCGGCGCACCACCAGCTGGGCCGCGGCGCGCACGGCGTCGCGTTCCACCTGGGATTCCAGGTTTTCGCCGTAGCCGGCATGGCCCGGGATGTCGGCCCCGTTGTAGGCCACGGTCTCGGCCATGTCGGACCCGAACCAGGTGCCCATGGCGGCCGTGACGGCGTCCGCGAAGCTACCCATCGGCGGGGTCCTCAGCTTCCGGATCCGGCTCTTCGGTTTCCGGGCCGGGTTCCGGATCCGGATCTTCGGTTTTCGGGCCGGGTTCCGGCTCCGGATCTTCGGCCGGCGCCGGCGCGGCGTGGCGCAGCGCCAGCACCAGGTCGTAGCGCCCGCGGTTGCGGAAGGTGCGGCGGCGTTTGCCGGTGGCCAGCTCGCGCACATCGTCCAGGCGCGCGGCGGTGAAGGCCTCAAAGCCCCGGCGCACCAGCAGCGCCAGGGCGGCGCGCTCGTTTTCGGTAAAAATGCTGTCCAGGTCGATCATGGCAATCTCCTTATCCCCTTGCGGGAAACGTTCCCCTACGTGGTGATATTGCTGAACAGGTAGACGCAGGCCGCGGCGATGTCGCTTTTGACCGCGCCGGTGTCGTCCTTGCTCTGCATGTAGGCCTCGTCCACGTGGTGGCGCACGCGGAACACGTCCGAGCGCCTGGTTTCCTCGCGGTAGGTCTCGACCACGGGGTTCTGCGGGCTGTCGGCCGTCCAGAGGAAGGTGCGCCCGATGCCCGGGGAGGCGAAATCGCGGCTGATCTTGACCAGCGCGGCGTACTCCTTGTCCCAGATGTCGGCGATGG
>Ga0256841_1000121_pt1 | contig 86852 bp, 77 predicted proteins | sample 356308metaG_FD_185971 | JGI IMG/M metagenome (GOLD analysis project Ga0256841, IMG submission 185971) | Hydrothermal vent microbial communities from Mid Atlantic Ridge, Atlantic Ocean - 356-308 | ecosystem: Environmental > Aquatic > Marine > Hydrothermal vents | place: Atlantic Ocean: Mid...
AAAAGCCCGGCATCCGCCGGGCTTTTCTCCGGGAACGCCAAGCGGCGTCACTTCAGCTTGCCGATGCCCAGCATCTTGAGAATGTACTTCTCGTAGATGGGCTCCGAGGAGCCCTTCTTCATCTTGCGGATGAAGTACTTCTCGAAGGCGATCTTGGCCATGTGCACCCACTTGCCCTTCTTGAACCAGGCGACGTTGCGCGGCGGAATCTGCGGCAGCGCCACGAAGGCGGCGCCGGTGTCGCCCATGTCGGCCAGGCAGATGGCGTTCCAGGTGGCCTTGGTGTCGAGCTCGCGCCCCTCCAGCTCCGCCTTGATGTTGTGGGTGATGGCGGTGATCATGGATTCGATCATGTAGCCGGTCTTGGGCGCGCCCGTGGGCACGGGGGTGGACTCCACCGGGGGGATGGCGATGCAGACGCCGGCGGCGTAGATGTTGGGATGGGTCGGGTTGCGCTGATAGGCGTCCACGAAGACGAAGCCACGCGGATTGCACAGCCCTTCGACGTTGGCCACCGCGTCCACCCCCTTGAAGGCCGGCAGCATCATGGAGAACTTGAACTCGAGCTCGTGCTCCTTGATCTTGTTGCCGGCGTCGTCGTACTCCTCCACATGCATCTTGCCCGGTTCCACCTTGGTCACCTTGGCGTTGGTGATCCAGTTGATGTGGTGGTTGCGCATCTCCGATTCGAGCATTCCCTTGGAGTCCCCCACCCCTCCGAGGCCGAGATGGCCGATGTAGGGCTCCGAGGTGACGAAGGTCATGGGCACCTGGTCGCGCATCTTGCGCTTGCGCAGGTCGGCATCGACGATGAAGGAGAACTCGTAGGCGGGACCGAAGCAGGAGGCGAAGGGCATGGCGCCGATGATCACATGGCCCGGATCCTCCAACAGTTTCTTGTAGTTCTCGTAGGCCCGCTCGGCGTGGTCCACGGTGCAGATGGAGTCGGTGTTGCCCACCTCGGGGCCGGCCCCTTCCACTTCGTCGAAGGAGAGCTTGGGGCCGGTTGCGATCACCAGATAGTCGTAATCGACCACCTCGCCGTCCTCCAGCTCGAGCTTGCTGTTCTCGGCGTCGATCTTGTCCACCCGCTTGGCGATGAAGTCGATCCCCTTGCGTTCCACATGGGGACGAATGTCGAAGGTGATGGCCTTGCGATCCCGCCAGCCGACGGCCACCCAGGGGTTGGAGGGAACGAACTGGAAGTAGTCGCGTTCGTTGATGAGGGTGACTTTGTGCTCCGAGCCCAGCGTTTCTCTGAGCTCGTAGGCCGCGGGCATGCCGCCGGTGCCGGCGCCCAATACGACGATGTGTGCCATCGGCTTCCTCCTCTTGCTTCGGGTTATCGACAGGATCGCCGCGCCTTGTTTTGGTGCAGGTGCGCGGTCGAGATGAAGGCTGGATTATGGCAAAAAAAGAGCCGCCCCGCCACGGCGGAGCGGCTCGGACCCTTGCGGGGACGGCGCGCCCCCCGCCGATTCAAAGATCTCCGTTCACACCGGCGTCCACGATGCTGTAGATGGTGTCGCGCACCTTCTCCGCCAGCGGCTTGAGGTCGGGTGGCAGATTCACCCCTTGCACCATCATGTCCATGTTCATGGTGACGATCCACCCTTGACCCTTGGCGTCCTGCACCACGGCGATCCGGCAGGGCAGAAAGCCGGCGAAGGTGATGTCGTACTCCACCATCTTCTTGGCGATGAGCGCGTCGCAGAACGCCAGGATGCGCATGTAGTTGGATTTTTCGCCCATGGCCTTGACCTGCTCCGAGAGCGGCAGGTCGGCCACCAGCTTGAAATTGAGCGTGTTGGCGCGCAGCTTCATGGAGTCGATGGCGTCCTCCACGCTCACGTCGTCGTTGATCTTGAACTTCTGGATGCTGGCCGAGACCATCTTCTGCGCCATGGCCTTGTCCATCTTCGCCTCTTCGGCAGGAAGAGCGGTGACCAGGCTCAGCGCCAACAACAGGGAAACCAGGATTTTCATTCAGCAGACTCCTCAGGACGGTTGTATGTATTGGTGGGCGCTCGATTCTACCCCATCCGGCCTCTTCGCGAGCGCTTACGGCGTACCCGCGGCCGCGCCACCGCTCTCCGGTCGCTCCACGGGATGGTGCACCAGCAGCGGGGTGGCCAGGGAGAGCCCTTGCTCCCGGGCCGCCTTGAGCGTCAACCCGAGCATGAGTTGGCGGGTGCGCAGCAGGGCGCGCGCATCCTTGGTGTAGTAGAAGCAGGCCCACTCCACGCCGTAGTCTCCGCCGTTCACGGGACGGATTTCGGCCTCGTATTTCTCTTCCACCGGAATGTCGGCATCCGCCAGGGCCTCGGCCATCACCTGTTCGAAGAGCGCCCGCACTTGCGCCTCGGTCACCTCGTAGCCCACCTTGACGAAGACCCCTTCGCGCAGCCCTTTCGCCGAGGCGAAACGGGTGAGGTTCTGCACTGTCATGCCGCGCAGCCGGGAGTTCTGGATCAGCAGCCGGTGGTTGGATCCCAGGTGGAGGAACTCGGTGAAAAAGACCCGCGTGCGGAACACCATGAGCAGGTCGTCCTTGTCCTTGTCCAGCTGCACCACGTCCCCCTCTTCCGCCAGCCGGCTGTTGAGAATCACCAGGCCGCTCACCAGATCGGGCACCCAGGCTGCCTGGGTGAGCGCGAACAACACGCCGAGGACGCCGAGCACGCCGCCGGCCTCCAGCCAACTGGTGAACCCCAGCACCCGGATGATCGCCACCAGCGCCACCACCGCGATGAGAATGCCGGCGACGATGGTGAGAAGCCGGGAGGCGTAGGTCTCCACATAGACGGTCTCGTCGTCGCGCTGGCGCTCCCGCCCGTAGCGGCGCAAGATCAGCCGGCTCGCCAGATAGAAGAGCAGATAAGAGACGTAGATGAGCAGGAACACCCCCAGCAGGCGGGTGAACCAGAGGCTTCCCGCGGCGGGATGGGCCAGCGCCCGCACCGCCAGGATCGCCAGCGCCAGCAGGCAGGCGAGCCGAAAGAGGTTGAGCCGGCCGCGGAAACGCTTTTCGTCCCGTTCGGAGAAGATCCGCCGCAACAGCGGCCTGGAAAAGAGGAGCAGCAGGCCGATGGCGCCGCCCAGCACCCAGGAGGCGAGGGGCGTGAGCGTCCAGAGTCCAGGATCCCCGGTCATGCCCGCAACTCCCGCCACTTGCGCCAGATCCAACCGCGCGCCGGCTCCTCGCCGGTGAGGACGTAGGCCAGCGTCGGTCCGTGGCAAAGGTTCCACTTCAGGCGCGAGAAGGCCCTGGCGGTGCCGCACAGAAGCAGCCTGTCGCCCAACTCCAACACCTCGTCGCCCCCGGGCAGCAGGCGGCGGTTGTTGCGGTTGACGCGCAGCAGAACGATGCACTTCAACGGCCGCTCCCGGTCGGCGGGATCGCGCAGGATCTCCCGCAGCCGGACCTGCTCCTCCCGCTCCAGCGCCTCGCCGATGGCGCAGTGGCTGGCCGCTTCCAGCGTCACCTCCTGGATCTCGGGCACCCGCTGGTTCACCAGGCCGGCGATGCGGCTCACCAAGGCGCAGGCCCAGTCGTGGTCGCGGTAGGCGGCCAGCCCCAGAAACTCGTAGAGCATGGGAGTGCCCAACAGCACCCGGATCTTCTCCGCCACGATGGTGCTCGGATGCATCACCATGTCGGCACGCACCTGGGCGAAGAGCGGATCGTTCTCCCGCTGGTTCTGGCGGGCGATGACGAAGAGGCGGGGATTGAGCGCCTTGGCGGTCATGACGATGGAGAGGTTGTCGGCGTCGTCGTCGGTGCCGGCGACGATCCCCACCGCTTCGGGGATGCCCGCCTCCAGTAGCGTCTCCGCCTCGGTGCCCCTCCCCTGCACCACCCCCTGGTCGGGCTCTCCCGTCTTCTCCGGCATCTCCTCCACCACGGTAATGGACATCCTCTCCTTCATGAGGCGGTCGAACACCGCCTTGCCGAAGCGGCCGTAGCCGCACACGATCCAGTGGCCTTCGGTGGGCGGATAGACGGGGTCGTCCAGCCGCGAGCCGGGGCGGCTGGTGAGCCATCGCTGCAGCAGATAGAGCCCGGGCGCGTGCAGCGCGGTGGCCAGATGCTTGGCGAAGGTGTCGAAGGGATCGATGATGTGATCGGTGCCGAAAGAGGCCATGTTGGCCTCCACGTCGTGGGAATCGGCCCGGCAGATGACGGTGATGTGGGGGTGGAGCAGCTTGGCCGTGATGGCCACCTTCAGGTTCACCTCGTTGTCGTCGGTCAACGCCACCACGCCGGCGCACAAAGGGTGCTGCAGCCCCGCCTCCTGGAGCACCACCGGGCGCCGCGCGTCGCCGTGGAGCACCGGCACGTAGTCGCGCAGGTTCTGCAGGCGGATGGTGCTCACCTTGAGGGGGTCTCGATCCACCACCACCACGTGCTGGCCGCGGTCGGTGAGCGCCCGGGTGAGCTCCATCCCGGTCTCGCCATAGCCGCACAACAAATAGAAGGGATCGCGCAGGCGCTTGATGCGCTGGGCGAAGCGCCGCTCGCGGATGGCCTGCTGGAAGGCCTGGTCCTGCAGCAGGGAGAGGATGTTGCCGATGCCGTAGAGCCAGGCCACCACGGTCATGTAGATGCTCAGGGTGACCCAGGCACGCTGGGCGTCGGTGAACGGATAGGGAATCTCGCCGAAGCCGATGGTGGTGGACATGAAGCTGATGAAATAGAAGGCGTGGAAGAAGTCCATGTGCCACGGGCGGCCCTGGTCGTCCTGCCCGGGAATCAGCACCAAGCCCAGAACGGAGACCGCGTAGACCGCCACCAGGGTCAACAGCGGCCTGCGCATGCGGCGCAGGACGAGGAAGATGATGTTGTCCATCGCCTTCGTGCGCCTCAGCGCCTCAGCATCACCGTCTCGATGACCAGCAGCACCACCGAGATGACGTTGGCCAGCATGGCGCCGCCGCTGAGAGAGACGATGCTGGCCACCGCTTCCGGCGTCAGGCCGGTGCCGGAGAGATGCTCCACCCAGGTCCACACCAGTGCGGCCGCCACCAGCTGCAGCACCGCCACCAGGCTGGTGGCCAGCAGTACCGCGCCCATCTGGCTGCGGTCGCCGAACTTGAGGATCAGGGCGATGACGTTCACCACCAGCACGGCGAACAGCTCGTAGACGTTGTGGTGCGCGGCATTGTCCATCTCGCCGACGAAAAAGCCGAAGTTGAGCGTCAGCGACAATACGATGAAAAAGCCGAAAACGACCTTCTCGGGATTCATGAGGGTTTCCGGATTGAACGGGGTTTTCCGAATGTAGCAGGATTCGAGCGGCGGGTGGAAGCGTCCAATCGGGACGAAAGGATGCCGAGAGGAATCGACATTCCCGCACCCCACTTCGTCATTCCCGCACCCCACTTCGTCATTCCCGCACCCCACTTCGTCATTCCCGCACCCCACTTCGTCATTCCTGCACCCCACTTCGTCATTCCCGCGTAGGCGGGAATCTCCCAGTAGCCCGACCCCCCTGGATTCCGGCCCTCCACTTCGCTCCGGCCGGAATGACGAGGAAGAAGGTTCTGGCCGGAGTGAAGCGGGGAAAAGCTCTGATTTGGAATGACGAAAAGAATCGTCACCCCGCGCAACCTGTCCCAGCAAAGGCGGAAAGCGGAAATCCGCTTTCACTCCCGTCGTTCCCGCATCCCCTTTCTTCGTCGTTCCCGCGCGGCCTGTCCCCGCGAAGGCGGGGAGCGCGAATCTCGTGAGGACCCAGGGTCGTCATCGATGCGGCGCCGCGAGATCGGCGGAAAAACATCATCGAGCGGCCTTGTGTTATTTTTTCTGCCGTGGACAAGCGACCTGAACAGCCTCGGCGGGACCATGCCCTGGCAGTGGCCTTCGTGCTGCTGCTGTTGTTCGCCACGCCCCTGGTGCGGCTCTGGGTGGAGACGGGCGCCGCCTGGTATCTGCCCTACCTGGCGTGGGGCGGCGTCGTTCTGCTCTATCTGGCGCCGAAGCCGCGTACGGGAAAGAGGCGATGAGCCTGGAGCTCTCCACCCTCTTTCTCGCCGGCTTCAGTTACTTGGTGCTGCTCTTCCTGGTGGCCTACGCCACCGACCGCGGCCTGATTCCGGCGCGCTGGGTCTCCCATCCGCTCACCTACACCCTGTCGCTGGGCGTCTACGCCACCTCCTGGAGCTATTACGGCAGCGTCGGCTTCGCCGACTCGGACGGCTATCTGTTTCTCACCATCTATCTGGGGGTGACTCTGGCCATGGTGCTGGCGCCGGTGCTGCTGCGCCCCATCCTGCAACTGACCAGCGAGTACCAGCTCGGCTCTCTGGCCGATCTGTTCGCCTTCCGCTACCGCAGCCAGCTGGCGGGGATGCTGGTGACCCTCTTCATGCTGGTGGGCACCCTTCCCTACATCGCCCTGCAGATCCGCGCCGTCACCCAGTCGCTGCAGGTGCTCACCCGGGAGGCTCCGCCTCACACCCTGGCGCTCGGCTTCTGCATCACCCTCACCGCCTTCGCCATCCTCTTCGGCGCGCGTCACATCTCGCCGCGGCAGAAACACAGCGGACTGGTGATGGCCATCGCCTTCGAATCGCTGGTGAAACTGGTCACCCTCTTGGGAGTGGGTTTCTTCGCCCTGTTCGGCGTCTTCGGCGGGCCCGGCGGCCTCGACCGCTGGCTGACGCAACACCCCGAGGCGGTGCGACGGCTCTACCAGCCCATGGGAGAGAGTCCCTGGGGCACTCTGCTGTTTCTCGCCTTCGGCGCCGCTTTCCTGCTGCCCCGCCAGTTCCACATGATGTTCTCCGAAAACCAGCGGCCACGAAACCTGGAGACGGCGGGGTGGAGCTTTCCGCTCTACCTGCTGCTGCTCAACCTCCCCATCCCGGTGATCCTCTGGGCCGGCCACCGCCTGGGGCTGGGGCTGGATCCCGACTATTTCGTGCTGGGCATCACCCTCTCTCAGGGCCATTCCTGGTTGCCCATGCTCACCTTCATCGGCGGACTCTCCGCCGCCAGCGCCATGGTGATCGTCACCACCCTGGCGCTCTCTTCCATGTGCTTGAACCACTTGCTGTTGCCCGCCAGCTATCCCGATCCCAAGGTGAACCTCTACTACTGGCTGTTGTGGGGGCGGCGGCTGCTCATCGGCCTCATCATCCTGGCCGGATACAGCTTCTACGCCTTTCTGGAGCACCGCACCGGCCTGGTGCAGCTGGGGCTGATCTCCTTCGTGGCGGTGGCCCAGTTCCTGCCGGGGGTGGCGGGGCTGCTCTTTTGGCGCCGCGCCACCCGGGAGGGGTTTCTTGTGGGGCTGGTGGCGGGCATGCTCGTCTGGGCGCTCGCCCTGCTGGTGCCTCTACTGGAGAACTCCGGCTTTCTCCACCCCGGCTATTCGGTGGAGCGGCTGCAGCGGCTCACCGGGCTGGAACACTGGAGCTTCGCCACCTTCTGGTCGGTGAGCCTCAACGCCCTGCTCTTCACCCTGGTGTCGCTCTTCACCACCCAGCGCGCCGAGGAGCAGGAAGCGGCGCTGAGCTGCTGCACCACCACTTTCGTGCCCCTCTCCGGCGCGGTGGCCGCCGCCTCGCCGGCCGAGTTCAAGCGGGAACTCGCCGAGCTGCTGGGTCCCGCCACCGCCGACCAGGAGGTGGACCGGGCGCTCGCCGACCTGCGGATGTCGCCCGACGAGTCGCGACCCGCCGAGCTGCGGCGGCTGCGCGAGCGCATCGAGCGCAACCTCTACGGCCTCATCGGCCCGCAGATGTCCCATCTCATCGTCAACCGCAAGCTGGCGCTGGACGTGCACGCCCGCACCGCCCTGGCCGACTCCATGCGCTACGTGGAGGAGCGGCTGGCCCGCTCCCGCTCGCTGCTCAACGGCCTGGCGCGCGAGCTGGACAACCTGCAGCGCTACCAGCGCCGCATTCTGGAAGAGCTGCCACTGGGCGCGTTGGCCCTCGGCCAGGATGGCGAGGTGGTGCTCTGGAACCAGGCCATGGAGGCGTGCACCGGCGTCCCCTCCGAGTCGGTCATCGGCTACCCGGTGGGCCATCTGCCGCCTCCCTGGAACGGCCTCCTGGCCGGCTTCGCCAAGGCGGGGGACCGCCACCTCTACCACACCGAGGTGGAGAGCGAGGGGGGCACCCGCTGGCTCAACCTCCACAAGGCGCTCCTCGCGCGGGAAGGGAGCGGCCGGGAGCCCTCCGGCATGGTGATCCTGGTGGAGGACCTCACGCCCATGGAGACCCTGGAGGCGGAGCTGGCCCACAGCGACCGGCTCGCCTCCATCGGCCGGCTGGCGGCCGGGGTGGCGCACGAGATCGGCAACCCGCTCACCGGCATCGCCTCCATCGCGCAAAATCTCAAGTACGAAACGGAGAGAGAGGTCATCGACGGCGGCATCGACGAGATCCTCGCCCAGACGCGGCGCATCGACGCCATCGTCCAGTCGTTGCGAAACTACAGCCGCGCCAGCACGCCGGCGCGCGCCCGCGAGCCGGTGCGGCTCGAAGAGGTGCTGCGTCAGTCGCTGGAGCTGGTGCAGCTGGCCCACAAGCCGCAGCGCCTGATCTTCGATCTGCGCTGCGAAGAGGGGCTGACGGTCAACGGAGACCTCCAGCGCCTCTCGCAGGTGTTCGTCAACCTGTTAAGCAACGCCTGCGACGCCTCCCCGCCGGGTGGCACCATCGAAATCGAGGCCGTCGCCGGCGATCGTTGGGTGGAGATCCGCATCCGCGACCACGGCAGCGGCATCCCCGAGCGGATCCGCGACCGCCTCTTCGAGCCCTTCACCACCACCAAGCCGCCGGGCAAGGGGACCGGCCTGGGGCTCTCGCTGGCGCGCAACATCGTGCTCGATCACGAGGGGGAGATTGAAATAGAATCCCCGCAAGGCAGGGGCACCTGCGTCACCGTCCGCCTTCCCCGATGAACCGCATCCTCGTAGTCGACGACGAAGCCGTGATCCGCCAGGCGCTGCGCCGCCTGCTGGAGCGCAACGGTTTCGAGGTGGAGGCGGCGGCCTCGGTGGAAGAGGTGCTGGAACGGCTGGATCCCGGCGCCTTCCATCTGCTGCTGGTGGACATCCGCCTGCCCGGGCGCCCCGGAACCGACCTCATCGCCTTGAGCGCCGCCCCCGTGGTGATGATGACCAGCTACGCCAGCGTGCCCTCGGCCGTGCAGGCCATGAAGCTGGGCGCGGCGGATTACGTGGCCAAGCCGTTCGACCACGAGGAGCTGCTCCTCACCCTGCGCCAGGCGCTGCGGCAGCACGCGCGCGAACGCAGCCGCGAACGCCTTCGGGCCACCGTGGAGGAGAGCTATCCGGTGAAAGGGATGGTGGGCCGCTGCGCCGCCATGCAGACCGTCTTCGAGCAGATCGCCAAGGTGGCGCCCACGCCGGCCAGCGTGCTCATTCTGGGCGAGTCGGGAACGGGAAAGGAGTTGGTGGCCCGCGCCCTGCACGAGCAGAGCCCTTTGCGGGAAGCCCCTTTCGTCGCGGTGAACTGCGCCACCATTCCCGAGAATCTGGTGGAATCGGAGCTGTTCGGCCATCTCAAGGGCGCTTTCACCGGCGCCGAGCGCGACCGCGCCGGGCTGATCCAGTCGGCGGACGGCGGCACCCTCTTTCTCGACGAGATCGCCGAATTGCCGCAAAGCGTCCAGGCGCGGCTGTTGCGGGTGCTCCAGGATGGCGAGCTGCGCCCGGTGGGATCGGAACGGAGCCGCCGCGTCGAGGTGCGCCTGGTGGCCGCCACCAACCGCGATCTGCGCCGACTGGTGGAGGAGGGCCGCTTCCGCGGCGACCTCTATTTCCGCCTGCGGGTGGTGGAGCTGCGCCTGCCGCCGCTGCGCGAGCGGGGCGACGACGTCCTGCTGTTGGCCGACCACCTGCTGGAGAAGAGCTGCCGCCGCCTCAACCGCCCGGCCATGACCTTCACCCCCCAAGCGCGCGAGGAGATCCGCCGCTACCACTGGCCCGGAAACGTGCGCGAACTGGAGAACGCCATCGAGCGGGCCGCCATCCTCGCCAACGGCGACCAGGTGGAGCCGGACCTGCTCGGCATTCCCCGCGGAGAAGCGGCGCCTCCGACCGGAGACGATCTCTCGCTGGACGACTATTTCCGCAATTTCGTGCTGCAAAACCAGGAGCGGATGACCGAAACCGAGCTGGCCCGGCGCCTGGGCATCAGCCGCAAGACCCTGTGGCAGCGAAGGCAAAGGCTGGGCATTCCCCGCAACGGCCACCGTTGAGAAAGTGTTACCTTTGGTAACACCTCTGTCACCAAAGGTAACACCTCTTCTCTCTCCGTCTCCAAAAGCGTGACCCATATCACTGATTTTTCTTGATTTCGATCAATCGGCATTCTCCTTGCTTGCCCTCCCCCGGCCGCGTCACCGCGCGGTCTTTCGAAACTCTTCGTCTAGCTTCAAGGGAGACATCCACATGAGCAAGCATGCTTCCTACTGGAGCGCGAACCTGCGACTGGTGGTCACCTGCCTGGTGATCTGGTTCGTGGTTTCGTTCGGCTTCGGCATCCTCTTGGCGGAACCGCTCAACGCGATCCGCATCGGGGGTTACAAACTGGGCTTCTGGTTCGCCCAGCAGGGATCCATCTACACCTTCGTGGCCCTGATCTTCTTCTACGCCTGGCGCGTCAACAAGCTGGACCAGAAGTTCGGCGTCCACGAAGACTGAAAGGGGGAATTCCATGGATCTGCAAACACTCACCTACATCGTAGTGGGCCTCACCTTCGCCCTCTACATCGGCATCGCCATCTGGGCGAGGGCCAAGACCACGGGCGACTTCTACGTGGCGGGCAAGGGGGTCAACCCCGTGCTCAACGGCATGGCCACCGCCGCCGACTGGATGTCCGCCGCCTCCTTCATCTCCATGGCCGGCCTCATCGCCTTCTTCGGATACGGCGGAGCGGTGTTCCTCATGGGATGGACCGGCGGCTACGTGCTGCTCGCCATGCTCCTGGCCCCCTATCTGCGCAAGTACGGCAAGTACACGGTGCCCGAATTCATCGGCGACCGCTACTACGGCCGTTCGGCGCGCATCCTGGCGGTCATCTGCCTGATCATCGCCTCCATCACCTACGTGATTGGGCAGATGAAGGGGATCGGGGTGGCCTTCTCCCGCTTCCTGGAGACCGACTACGACACCGGCCTCTACATCGGCATGGGCATCGTCTTCATCTACGCGGTGATGGGCGGCATGAAGGGCATCACCTACACCCAGATCGCCCAGTACTGCGTGCTCATCTTCGCCTACACGGTGCCGGCGGTGTTCATCTCCATGCACCTGACGGGCAACCCCATTCCGCAGATCGGGCTGGGCAGCAAAATGGCCGACGGCAGCGGGCTCTATCTGCTCGACAAGCTCGACGCCACCCTCAAGGATCTGGGCTTCGGGACCTACACCGACAAGGTGCGGCTGAGCACGCTGAACATGTTCGTCTACACCATGTCGCTGATGATCGGCACCGCCGGCCTGCCCCACGTGATCATGCGCTTTTTCACCGTGCCCAAGGTGAAGGACGCCCGCTCCACCGCCGGCTGGGCCCTGGTCTTCATCGCCCTGCTCTACACCGTGGCTCCCGCCGTGGGCGCCATGGCGCGCATGAATCTGATGGACACTATCCAGCCCGCCCCCGGCCAGTGGCTGAAGGTGGACCAGCGTCCCAGTTGGTTCCGCAACTGGGAGAAGACCGGCCTCCTCAAGTTCGAGGACAAGAACGGCGACGGCCGCATCCAGTACGTGGCCGACAAGTCCAAGAACGAGATGATCAAGGTGGACCGGGACATCATGGTGCTGGCCAACCCCGAGATCGCCAAGCTGCCCAACTGGGTGATCGCCCTGGTGGTGGCGGGAGGACTGGCGGCGGCGCTCTCCACCGCGGCGGGATTGCTGCTGGCCATCGCCTCCTCCATCTCCCATGATCTGCTCAAGGGGGTGTTCGCGCCCAACATCTCGGAAAAGGCGGAGCTGACAGCGAGCCGCATCGCCATGGCGCTCTCCATCGCCGCGGCGGGATACCTCGGCCTCCATCCGCCGGATTTCGCCGCCGGCACCGTGGCCCTGGCCTTCGGCCTGGCGGCCAGCTCCATCTTCCCGGCGCTGATGATGGGCATCTTCTCCAAGAAGATGAACAAGGCGGGCGCCATGGCGGGCATGCTGGCGGGAATCGGCATCACTCTATTCTACGTCTTCCAGCACAAGGGGATCTTCTTCGTGGCCGACTGGAAGTATTTGCAGAGCTGGGGTACCAACTGGTTCCTGGGCATCGAGCCCAACGCCTTCGGCGCCATCGGCGCGGTGGTCAACTTCGCCGTGGCCTTCGCCGTGGCCAAGGTGACCTCCGCACCGCCGGAGCACATCCAGCACATGGTGGAGGACATCCGCGTGCCGGCGGGCGCCGAGCCTGCGGTGGCGGCTCACTGAGCCGGAACCCTTTTCCGGCCATTCGATAAAAAACCCCGCTCCGGCTACCGGAGCGGGGTTTTTTTTCAATTCCCAATAAAGGATCAGATGGCGACGTAGGTCCAGCCCTTCCGGAGCCGTTCCACCACGAACCCCACCGCGGAGGGCGCCACCTCGGCCTCCTCCACCAGTTTCACCGGCTGTCCCTTCTTCCGGAGATTGAACAGCGTGTTGTTGCAAGCCACGAAATGGAGGGAGGCGTAGCGTTCCTTGAGCGCGCGGATCTCGCCGGCGACCGGCGAAGTGGCCTTGCGCAACAGGTCCACGCCGCCGGCGCTGGTCACCACGTACACCTCCGTGCCCTGGTTGCGATAGCGCTCGAGCAGAAGACGCGCCTTTTCCAAGGTGGCGCGAAACTTGGCCGGATCCGACTCGCCCAGATAGAGCAGCACCCGGGAGGGATCGCTCTTCACCGAGGCCAACCGGAACCCCTCTGCGAACGGATCCTGGCGGGCGAGCGACCACCCCCCGACGAAGGCGGCGGCGACGAGCGCCGCCACGCCGGCCGCTCGGACAAAACCGACCCCGCCGCCGAAGCCGCGGCTTCCCGCCGGTTCGCCGTCGAGCGGATAAGCGTAGTTCAACAGATCCTTGATGCGGCGAATGTCGCACAGCTCCGCCGCCAGAGCGGGGTCGGACTCCAACCGGCCCAGCAGCTCTTCGCGCTCGGCGACGGTGATCTCGTCATCGGCCAAGGCGTGAACCCTCCGCCCTTGCCGGTGGTTGCCGTTCTCTCCTTTCATCACTTCACCCTTCTCAACAGTGGCCGTCGTTCCTCTTCCGGAAGGCGCAGATGGAGCAGCTCGGCCTTGAGCGCCCGTCGGGCCCGGCTGAGGCGGCTCATCACCGTGCCGAGGGGGATCTCCAGGATCTCCGCCACTTCGGCGTAACGGCACCCTTCCAGATCCACCAGCGTGATCACCTCGCGCTGACCGAGCGGCAGGCGCGCCACCGCGCCGCGCACCCGCTGCGCCAGTTGCAGGCGCTCCAGCCGCTGGTCGGGACCGTCCTCCTCCGCCGGCGGCACCTCGTCCAGCCCCGTGGTGGGACGGCTCCTGCGCAGATGTTCCATCCAGCAGTTGTGCAGGATGCGGAACAGCCAGGCCTCCAGTTTGGCGGCCTCTTGCAGATGGTGGCGTTTCTCCCAGGCGCGCGCAAGGCACTCCTGGGTCAGGTCGTCCGCCAGCATGGAGTCGCCGGTCCAGGCCAGCGCCATGCGGAACAACCGCTTTCGCTGCTCCCTGAAACGCCTCTTCAGGGTCAGCGAAATGCAGAAATCGATCATGTTTTCACTCCTCCCGACCGCAAAGATGCATCGGCCGACCCTTTTATTCCACTTTTCGAAATAAAAATTTTTTGCGGAATAAATCGCGCCGGGCAGCCGTCTTGCCAGGGAACCTCAACCACCAGGGAGACGACGACATGCCCGCCAAACCTCTATCCCGCATCCTCCTTTTCCTGCTGTTCCTGGCCCTCTCGGCCGGGGCCCCCGCCGAAGAGGAGAGCGACAAGCCCTTCGCCGAGAAGCACGTGGTGTTGCAGATCAGCGACCCCAACCCCTTCAAACAGACCTTGGTGCTGAACGTGGCCAACAACCTGCTGCGCCATTACGGCCAGGACCGCATCGACATCGAGATCGTGGCCTTCGGCCCGGGGCTGCGGTTGCTGTTGGCCGACAACGCCAATGTAAACCGCATCGAAGGGCTCTCGAGCCAGGGCGTCCGCTTCGCCGCTTGTTCCAACACCATCCGCGCTTTCACCAAAAAGCTGGGCAAAGAACCCGAGCTCAACCCCCATGCCGTGCGGGTCTCCGCCGGCGTGGTCCGCATTCTCGACCTCGTCGCCAAGGGCTATGTGCTCATCAAGCCCTGACGCCGTTTTCCATCTTTCGATCTTCACCACCAGAGGGGGACAGACCATGAAAAAGAGAAGAATCGCCATCGCCCTGACGGGCGCACTCGTCGCCGCCCATGCGGAAGCGGCGAACTGGCTGATGTTGCAAGGCACGGAGCGGGCGGGAGCCGCGCCCCGGGCCAAGGTGTGGGGCTTCATCCAGCCCGAGTTCCAGTCCACCGCCGGCACCAAGCTCAAGGCGGGGCCTTGGAAAGGACAGGAGGCGGTGTTCAACGTCATCGGACCGGACCTGGATTCGAACGAGATCTTTCAGCTGCGGCGGGCCCGCATCGGCGTGCGCGGCACCGGCTTCGGCCTGGACAGCGGGGTCAACTATTTCATCCTCGCGGAGCTGGGCAACAACGGCATCACTCGATTGGGAAGCTCCGGCGCCGTCAAGCTCACCGACGCCAGCGTCACCTTCAACTACATTCCCCATGCCAGGATCCGGGTCGGGCAGTTCAAGTACCCCGGATCGGAAGAGGGGCTGCAGGCGATCCACGTCTTCAACTACATCAACTTCACCAACATCACCAACCAGCAGCTGCTGGAACGCTTCTTCGACGAAGACGGTTCGCGTCCCGCCGTCACCCCCGGCCAGGCCAACGACCCCAACGGCGCCATCGGCGCTTTCCGGGACATCGGCGTCCAGGTGTTCGACACCTTCGCCATGGATGGATGGGAGCACAGCTACGCGGTGATGGTGGGCAACGGCAACGGCATCGACCGCGGCGACAACGACGACAACAAGGACCTCTACCTCTACTGGTCCTCCGAGCGGGTGTTCGGCGGCAAGGGGCCGCGACGCCAGGGATGGAAGCTGTTCGCCTGGTACCAGGACGGCAAGCGGACGCTGCGATACGCCAAGGGCACCGCAAAGAAACAGGAATTCGACCGCACCCGCTGGGGGCTGGGGACCACCTACCTGAAGGGCAAATGGCGCGGCGCGGCGGAATACATCAAAGCGGACGGGATGATCTTCAACGGCACCGACGGCGCCGCGGTGCCCGGCTCGCTGAACAACGCCGGCACCCGCTATGCCTCCTGGAACCTGCTGCCGGACGACGAAGCGGACGGCTGGTATCTCGACGTGGGATACAAGGTGTCGCCCCAATTGGAGCTGGATCTCCGCTACGACATCGAGCACCGGGGCACCCGCACGCGCAACGGCCAGCGGGATCTGGAGACCTGGACCCTGGGCGCCCAGTGGTTCTTCAACAAGAAGGCGCGGTTCATCGCCAACTACGAGATCCGCGCCATGGAGGCGCCGGGGCTTCCCTCCAGCGCCACGGCCAACCGGATCCTGGACAGCATGGACGACCGCCTGTCGCTGCAGCTGCTGGCGATCTTTTGAGCAGGCGAAGGATGATGGGCCCGCAAGGAGGCGGGCTCCCGCTCCCTCAGCGCACGTAGCTCTCCAGCTTCCTGGCCACGCCGTCCGCCGTCAGCCCGTGGGCGATCTTGGTGATGAAGCGGCCGTCCGGAGCCATGAGATAGAAGCTGGCGGTGTGGTCGATGAGATACTTCTTCGGATCCCCTCCCTTGTCGGGCACCCGTTCGGCGATCACGCCGAACTCGTTCAACACCCGCTGGATCATCGCCTTGCTGCCCGTCACGCCGATGAGGTCCTTGTCGAAATAGGCGACATAGTCGGCCAGCACTTTCTGGGTGTCGCGCTCGGGATCCACGGTGATGAAGTAGGGCTGGATCTTGCGACGGACGGCGGGCGGCAGCTTCTTCAGCGCGCTGCTCATGATCTGCAGGGAGGTGGGGCAGACGTCGGGACAGTAGGTGTAGCCGAAATAGATCAGCGCGTACTTGCCCCGCATCGATTCCGGCGTGACCAGCTTGCCGTTGTGATCGATGAGCACGAAACGGCCGCCGATCCCCTCCCCGGCGAAAGAGAGCATCTCGTTCCGGTCCTCCTGAACCGTTCCCTTGGGATGGACGCATTTCTTGATGGTCCTGGTGTCGTACTCCATGAGCTTCAGATAGAGCCCCTCTCCCGGCTCGAAGCGGGTGCCGAAACTGTCCAGTTCGGCGTGGTTGACCTTCACACCATTCATCAGCAGGTCATATTCGGGCATCGCCATGCCACGCTCGGTGAGCACGCACGCGTATTCTCCCTGGAGCAATTTGTTTCTCTGCTTCAGCAGCCGTTCGGCGGTTACCGGCACGCCCGGGCGTGGGGAGAGCGTGGCGCCCACCTTGAGCGCGTAGGCCTGTTCGAAATATTGAAGGGTGTCGAAATAGCCGAGGATGATTCCGCCCTTGAGCCCCCGATAGCCGTACTCCAGGCGCCGGTCCAGCTCACCCAGCCGCCGCATCAGCCGATCGCGGTTGCGTCGATAGACGTGCGCCCTTTCGCCGTCGATCTCCAAGAAGAGGCGGGTCAGCTCATCCACCAGAATGAGGGCGTTGCGGCTGTCCAACCAGAAATAAGGGTCGCGCTCCCGGTCGTTCCAGCGGGAGGGGAGGATCTTGAGCGCGTCGCTGTCGAGCAGGGTGACCACGCGCACCCTCTTCGGCAGAGCGGCCACCGCTCCCGCCATGAACTTCTCCAGCTCCGGCCCCGCCCAGATCACCACGTCCGCCCGCTTCAGCAGATCTTCGTCGCGGGAGGTCAATCGGTGATTCTGGGGAATCTCGCCCCGCCCCACCAGCAACGCCGGCTTGGTGATCCCTTGCAGGAGCGCGGAGACGATGGCGTGCACCGGCTTGATGCTCACCACCACCCGCAGATCGCCTCCGTCCGCCGAGGCCCAAACCGAAACCGGAAAGAGAAGCAGCAGCGCCAGAAACAGACGCAAGCGCTGGCCTGCTACCCTCATCTTCCGGCCCCCTCGGCGAATGCGGCGCGCAACCGCCCGGCCGCCTGGCTCACCTCGTTTCCGAAGGAGGCCGGCGAAGGACAGGACTCGCCGCTGTTCACGAAACGGAGAAAGGATTCGTTGGTGCGGTCGTCGAACAGCTGCCCCAGCTCCCGACTCTTGGGCAGGTTGTCGATGAGGAGCCGCTTGATGCGGCGGGTCTGGTCGAAATAGCGGCAGGCCAGGGCGATGCCGTTGAGCCGCCCCAGCTCGGCCACGCGCTGCCGGCCCGTGTCCAGAGGACCGCCCCCCTGGGCGGCGGTGGCCATGAGGAGAAGAAACGACAGTGTGAATCCTTTGTGCATGATCGACCGCCCATGGAGGAGGAAAGAGTTTCGAAACTCTGCTGCATTTTCGACGAACCGCCGGCATCTGCATTGACTCCAGTCAAAGCCTTGCGCATCCGGAAGCGGGCAGGATCCATTCTGCAGCCGTGGCCGCCGATGCCGCATACATGATAGCCTCGACGGAACGCTTTTCTCACTACGAGCCGTTCGACATGGGACTGATCCGCAAGTTCACCAGCGCCAACCCCCATCTGAGGATCGCGTTGATCGTCGCACCCCTGCTCGCTGTGGGCGGCTACATCGCCGCCGGGCTGCTGGGCGGCGCCGAACCGGCCGGGAAGACGCCGACGGACCGCGCCCTCCGCGTGGACGCTGCCTGCGCCCTTCTCGGCGGGGTCTGCAGACTGCTGCATCGGGAGATCGCCGTCAACCTGGGCGCGGTGGAGAAGGGCGGCGCCACGCTCGTCTATCTGCGGGCGAGCGTGCCCATCGAGGGCGCGCTCCTCGCCAAGGATGCGGCCGCCCCCCTCTCCATGGCGCCGCGGCAAGACCGGCAGCGCTGGCAGCTGCGGCTCCCCTACCCGCTGGCCGAGGGAGACCGGTTGCGCCTGGCCCTCTCCGCCGACGGCCGCCACTATTACGCCGAGATTCCGGTGCGCGCCGCCACCGGCCGCTGAGAAGCAGAACGATGGAGATCGAGCTCAAAGAGATCCGCGATTTCATCGCCGCCATCCCCCCCTTCGACCGCCTTCCCGAAACCACGGCGAACCGTCTGGCGGGGCGGTTGGCCATCGAGTATGTGCGGCGGGGCCGCCCTCTCGCCGGAGAAGAGCAGCCCCCCCGGCTCTTCATCGTCCGTCGCGGCGCCATCGCCCTCTATTCGAAGGAGAGCCTCATGGGGATGCTGGGCGAAGGCGACGTCTGCACCAGCTTCTGCGCCGCCCAGTTGATGCCCGAGTTCACCGTCAAAGCGGTGGAGGACACGCTTCTCTACAGCATCCCCTGCGACGAGCTGGCGGAACTGGTGAAGGACGACCCCTCGGTGCTCCACTTCATCCGCCATTCGGCGGCGCAGCGGCTCAAGGAGGCGGTGAGCCGCATGCAGGAACAGAGCCAGTCGAACCTGCTGCACAGCTACGTGGGCGACTTCTGCAAAGGGCCGGTGGTCACCGCCTCGCCGGAGATCTCCATCCAGGAGGCCGCCCGCCTGATGACCGAGAAAGGCATCTCCTCTCTGCTGCTGATGGAGGAGGGCAAACTGGCGGGCATTCTCACCGACCGGGACATTCGCACCCGCTGCGTGGCGCCCGGTCTGCCGTTGGAGACGGCGGTGGAAGCGATCATGACCCGCGGGATCATCGCCGCCCGCACCACCGACAGCCTCTTCGACGCCCTGCTCACCATGACCCGCAAGCAGGTGCACCACCTGCCGGTGTTCGACGAGCGGGAACTGCGCGGCATCCTCACCATCACCGACATCATGCGCCAGGAGGGCTCCAGCACGGTGCACCTGACCAGCACCATCCGCAAGGCGGAGTCGGTGGAAGCGCTGGTGGAGGCGGCGCGCATGCTTCCGCGCCTGCAGATGCAACTGGTGAAGATGGGCGCCGACCAGCAACACCTGGGCAACGCGGTGAGCGCGGTCACAGACGCCCTCACGGTGCGGCTCATCGAGCTGAAAGAGGCCGAGTCGGGGCCGCCGCCGGTGCCCTACGCCTGGATCTGCGCCGGCTCCCAGGCCCGGCGTGAGCAGACCAGCCACTCCGACCAGGACAACGGCCTGATCATCTCCGACGAGATGCGGCCCGAGCACGAGTCCTGGTTCGAGGCGCTGGCTCGCTTCGTCAACGACGGACTGAACGCCTGCGGCTTCGTCTACTGCCCCGGCAAGGTGATGGCCTCCAACCCGGAATGGCGCCAGACCGAAAGCGTCTGGCAGGGCTATTTCGACCGCTGGATCAACCAGCCCGAGCCCAAGGCGCTGATGCTCTCCAGCATCTTCTTCGACATGCGCGTGGTCCACGGCGAACGGCGCCTCCTGAGCAATCTGCGCGGCCGCATCCTGGAGCAGACCCCCAAGAACCAGCTCTTTCTGGGACACATGGCGCGCAACGCTCTCAGCCACCGCCCGCCGCTGGGCTTCTTTCGCGACTTCGTGCTGGTGCACGACGGCCAGCACGACGACACGCTGGACCTGAAGCATTCGGGCCTGGTGCCCATTATCGACATGGCGCGCCTCTACGCCCTGGCCGAAGGGCTGCCGGAGATCGCCACGCTGGACCGGCTGCAGGCGGCCGCCGGAACCCCCGCGCTGAGTCAGGGCGGCGCGGCCAACCTGCAAGACGCCTTCGAGTTCATCAGCCGCTTGCGTCTGGAACACCAGGCGGCGCAGATCGAGGCGGGCGAGACGGCGGACAACTATCTCTCCCCCGCCCGCCTCTCCAAGCTGGAGCGGGAACATCTGAAGGACGCGTTCAAAGTGGTGCAGACCATGCAGGCGACGCTGGAACTGCGCTATCAGACCGGCCGGATCTGATGCGTCTCCCTCTTTTCAGTCTGGAGAGCCGGCGTCGAAGAGCGGCACGCGAGGCCCCCCCGGGTCCCCTGCGCGACTTTCTCGCCACCCCCTTTCCGTCGCCGCGCACCCCCATCGACGAGGCGCCCATCCTGGCGGTGGATTTCGAGACCACCGGGCTGGAGCCCCGCAAGGACCATCTGCTCAGCGTAGGGCGCGTGGAGATCGTTCGCGGCCGGGTGGAACTGCGCACCGCCCACCATCAGGTGATCCGAAGCTCCCGGAACCTGGCGGACGAAAACGTCGCCATCCACCAGCTCACCGACGATCAGGTGGCGGCGGGAGCGCCCCTGGCGGCGGTCGTGGAGGATCTACTCCGCGCGTTGGCGGGAAGAGTGCTGCTGGCTCACCACGCCGCGGTGGAGAGCGGCTTCCTGAAGCAGGCGTGCCGCCGCCTCTACGGCGCGGCGCCGCTGTTCCCGGTGATCGACACTCTGCAGCTGGCGAAGCGGCAGATGGAACGCAGGAACCAGCCCTACCAGAGCGGCGAACTGCGATTGTTCAACCTTCGGGAGCGGTACCGCCTGCCCCGCTATCGCGCCCACGACGCCCTGTGCGACGCCATCGCCACCGCCGAGCTCTTTCTGGTGCAGGCGGCCCAGTCCGGCGGCCGCAAGGCGCCGCCTCTGAAGAATTTCCTGTCGCGCACTTGACCCTTCCGAAAGGGTGCAATACAAAGGTCCGACCAAGACAACCACAATCAAATCAAGGGAGACTCCGACATGTCCGAAGAAGCCTTCTATCCCGTGCCCCCGGCCTTCGCCGCCCAGGCCAACGTCACCGCCGAAGAGTACGACGCCATGTACCGGCGCTCCGTGGAGGATCCCGAAGGGTTCTGGGCGGAGCAGGCCGAGAAGTACATCACCTGGTTCAGCAAATGGGACAACGTCCTCGACTGGGACTACAAGGACGAGATCAAGATCCGCTGGTTCGAGAACGGCAAGCTCAACGCCTGCTACAACTGTCTCGACCGCCACCTGGAGACGAGGGGCGACCAGACCGCCATCCTCTGGGAGGGCGACGATCCGGAAGAGGACCGCCACATCACCTACCGCGAGCTGCACGAGGAGGTGTGCAAGTTCGCCAACGTGCTCAAGAGCCGTGGCGTGAAGAAGGGGGACCGGGTGGCCATCTACATGCCCATGATCCCGGAAGCGGCGGTGGCCATGCTCGCCTGCGCCCGCATCGGCGCCATCCACTCGGTGGTCTTCGGCGGCTTCTCCCCCGACGCGCTCAGGGACCGCATCCTCGATTCCGACTGCCGGACGGTGATCACCGCCGACCAGTCCCTTCGCGGCGGCAAGAAGGTGCCACTCAAGGCCAACGCCGACGAGGCCCTCCAGGGCTGCCCCAACGTGCACACCTGCGTGGTGGTCCGACGCGGCGGCGACCCCGTGGATTGGCACGACGGCCGCGATCTGTGGTACCACGAAGCGATGGAAGGCGCTTCCGCCGACTGCCCGGCGGAAGAGATGGACGCCGAGGATCCGCTCTTCATCCTCTACACCTCCGGCTCCACCGGCAAGCCCAAGGGCGTGCTGCACACCACCGGCGGCTACATGGTCTACGCCGCCATCACCCACAAGCTCACCTTCGACTACCACGAGGGCGACGTCTTCTGGTGCACCGCCGACGTGGGCTGGGTCACCGGCCACACCTACATCGTCTACGGCCCCCTGGCCAACGGCGCCATCTCCGTCATGTTCGAAGGCATTCCCACCTGGCCCGACGCCTCGCGCTTCTGGCAGGTGGTGGACAAGCACAAGGTGAACATCTTCTACACCGCGCCCACCGCCATCCGCGCCCTCATGGGCTGCGGCGACGAGATGGTGAAGAAGACCTCGCGCGCCTCCCTGCGCCTGCTGGGCACGGTGGGCGAGCCCATCAACCCCGAAGCCTGGGAGTGGTACTACCACGTGGTGGGCGAGGGGCGCTGCCCCATCGTCGATACCTGGTGGCAGACCGAGACCGGCGGCCACATGATCACCCCTCTGCCCGGCGCCCACGGCCTCAAGCCCGGCTCGGCCACCAAGCCCTTCTTCGGCATCCAGCCGGCGCTCATGGACGACCAGGGCAACGAACTGGAGCTGCCCAACCGCGGCAACCTGGTGATCAAGTTCCCCTGGCCGGGACAGATGCGCACCGTCTACGGCGACCACCAGCGCTTCAAGGAGACCTATTTCTCCACCTATCCCGGCTACTATTTCACCGGCGACGGCGCCCGCTGCGACGAGGACGGCTACTGGTGGATCACCGGCCGGGTGGACGACGTGCTCAACGTCTCCGGCCACCGCCTGGGCACCGCCGAGATCGAATCGGCCCTGGTGCTCCACGAGAAAGTGGCCGAAGCCGCCGTGGTGGGTTTCCCCCACCCCATCACCGGACAGGGCATCTACGCCTACGTCACCCTCATGGCCGGCGAGGAGGGCAACGATGAGCTGAAGCAGGAGCTGGTGGAGCTGGTGCGCAAGGAGATCGGCCCCATCGCCAAGATCAACTTCATCCAGTGGGCGCCGGGGCTGCCCAAGACCCGTTCCGGCAAGATCATGCGCCGCATTCTGCGCAAGATCGCCGCCAACGAACTGGACAACCTGGGGGACACCTCCACCCTGGCCGATCCCTCGGTGGTAGACCACCTCATCGAAAACCGGCTCAACCGCTGAGGCCGCTTCCGCTCCCCCCGCCCTTCTCCACCGTGGAGAAGGGCGGGGAGGGGCGTCGAGCGGGAACCATGAGTCAGGCCGCCGAGAACCCCCCGCTTGCGAGGACCTTCCCGCCCCGCCCCAGCGGCTGGCGGGGAAGATCGTCCAGGACAGGCTCCACGCCCGCACCCGTTCCCAAAGCCGCGCGAACCCGGTCGGCCCCGGGCGGGCGCCCTCTGGAACGACGATCCCGGACGCCGCCCTCTCCGACGCCACCCCATTTCCTCTCCCCGGCCTCCGGCCCGAGCCATTCCGAAACCGCCCCGTGAACGGGACATGAGCAGGTAGACGCCATGCAAGAAAAACAGATCATCTGGTTCCGCGATCTCTCCATGAAGGACGTGCCCGAAGTGGGCGGCAAGAACGCCTCCCTGGGAGAGATGATCGCCAACCTCTCCGCCGCCGGCGTGCGCGTGCCCGACGGATTCGCCACCACCGCCCACGCCTTCCGCCAGTTCATGGCGGAGAACGGCTTGACGGAACGCATCGACCCTCTGCTGGAGCGGCTGGACGTGAGCGACGTGAAAGCGCTCGCGGAGACGGGCCGCACCATCCGCGAGTGGGTGGAGGCGGCTCCGCTCCAGCCCGCGCTGGAATCGGCCATCCGCGAGGCCTACCAGGCTCTGGGCAGTCCCGCCGTGGCGGTGCGCTCCTCGGCCACCGCCGAAGACCTGCCCGAAGCCTCCTTCGCCGGGCAACAGGAGACCTACCTCAACGTGCGCGGCATCGACGAGGTGCTGGCCCGCGTCAAGCAGGTGTTCGCCTCCCTCTACAACGACCGCGCCATCGCCTACCGGGTGCACCAGGGCTTCGATCACCGCCAGGTGGCGCTGTCGGCGGGCATCCAGAAGATGGCCCGATCCGACCTGGGCGCCTCGGGCGTGATGTTCACGCTGGACACCGAGTCGGGCTTCGACCAGGTGGTCTTCGTCACCGCCGCCTGGGGGCTGGGGGAGACGGTGGTCCAGGGGGCGGTGAACCCCGACGAATTCTATGTCCACAAGCCCAACCTCGCCGCCGGCCGCCCGGCCATCCTGCGGCGCAGCCTGGGAGAGAAGGCGATCCGCATGGTCTACGACAGCGCGGGAAACGCGGCCGTCAAGACGGAAGAGACTCCGCCGGAACTGCGCGGACGCTTCGCCCTGGCGGACGAGCAGGTGGAGGAGCTGGCGCGCTATGGCGTGGCCATCGAAGCCCACTACGGCCGCCCTATGGACATCGAATGGGCGCTGGACGGCGAAGAGGAGCGGCTCTACATCCTGCAGGCGCGTCCCGAGACGGTGCAGAGCCGCCGGAAGCAGGGCATCGAGGAGTACGTGCTGCTGGAGCGCGGCAAAGTGCTCTGCCAGGGCCGCGCCATCGGCCAGCGCATCGGTCAGGGCGTGGCCCGGGTGGTGAAGGATGCCCGGGAGATGGAGCGGGTGCAGCGCGGCGACGTGCTGGTCACCGACATGACCGATCCCGACTGGGAACCCATCATGAAGCGCGCCGCCGCCATCGTCACCAACCGCGGCGGCCGCACCTGCCACGCCGCCATCATCGCCCGCGAGATGGGCATTCCGGCGGTGGTGGGCTGCGGCGACGCCACCGAGACCATTCCCGAAGGGGCGGCGGTGACCGTCTCCTGCGCCGAGGGGGACGACGGCTTCATCTACGAAGGCTTGCTGAAGTTCGAGGTCCACCGCACCGACCCCGGGCGGATGCCCGAGCTGCCGGTGAAGATCATGATGAACGTCGCCTCCCCCGCCCGCGCCTTCTCCTTCGCCCAACTTCCCAACGAGGGAGTGGGCCTGGCGCGGCTGGAGTTCATCATCAACAACACCATCGGCGTCCACCCCAAGGCGCTGCTGGAGTTCGAACGGCTGCCCGACGAGCTGAAACGCCGCATCGAAAGCCGCATCGCCGGCTATCCCGGGCCCCGCGCCTTCTACGTGGAGAAGCTGGTGGAGGGGATCGGCACCCTGGCGGCGGCCTTCCACCCCAAGCCGGTGATCGTGCGCACCTCGGACTTCAAGTCCAACGAATACGCCAACCTTCTCGGCGGCGACCGCTACGAGCCGCGGGAGGAGAACCCCATGCTCGGCTTCCGCGGCGCGGCGCGTTACCTCTCAGAGACCTTCCGGCCCTGTTTCGACCTGGAGTGCGAAGCGCTCAAACGGGTGCGCGAGGAGATGGGCTTCGACAACGTGGAGATCATGATCCCCTTCGTGCGCACCCTCGAGGAGGCCGAAGGCATCGTCGCCCTGCTGGCGGAAAACGGCCTGCGGCGGGGCGAGAGGGGACTGCGGGTCATCATGATGTGCGAGATTCCCTCCAACGCGGCGCTGGCCGACCGGTTTCTGGAGCATTTCGACGGCTTCTCCATCGGCTCCAACGACCTCACCCAACTCACCCTGGGGGTGGATCGCGACTCGGCGTTGGTGGCCCACCGCTTCGACGAGCGCAACCCGGCGGTGAAGAGCTTCCTCTCCATGGCCATCGAGGCCGCGCGGCGCAAAAGCCGATACGTCGGCATCTGCGGTCAGGGTCCCTCGGACTATCCCGACTTCGCCGAATGGCTGCTCGAGCAGGGCATCGGCAGCCTCTCGCTCAATCCCGACACCGTGGTCAAGACTTGGCTCTATCTCGCCGGCCGGCAGCGATGAGGCGGGTGTTCATCCTCTCCGACCACACCGGCCTCACCGCCGAGGCCATGGCCCGCGCCCTCCTGGCCCAGTTTCCGGAAGAGGCGTACGAGATCCAACGCCATCCCTTTTTGGACAGCGCCGCGAAGGTGGAGGAAGTCGCCGGGCTGATCGCCCGCGAAGAGGCGCCCCTGGTCTTCAGCTCCCTGGTGGATCCCGCGGCGAGAAAACGGCTCCGCGAGCTGTGCGGCGAGCGCCTCTTCGATTTCTTCGAGACGTACACGCCCCGGCTGGAAGCGCTCCTCGGGCGCAAGGCCCGACCGGTGACCGGCTCGCTCCACGGCATCGCCAACCACGGCCTCTACCAGGAGCGCATCCGCGCCCTGGACTTCAGCATGGTGCACGACGATGGCGCCGTCACCCGCAACTACGAGAACGCCGACGTCGTTCTGGTGGGGGTCTCGCGCAGCGGCAAGACGCCCACCTGCCTCTATCTGGCCTTGCACCACGGCCTGCAGGCGGCCAACTATCCGCTGGTGGAGGAGGATCTGGAGAGCCCCGAACTGCCGACCGCCCTGGCTCCCCACCGCCACAAGCTGGTGGGGCTGACCATCGACCCGGTGCAGCTGCAGCGCATCCGTATCCAGCGCCGCAGCTCCGGCCGCTACGCGGCGCTGGAGCAGTGCCAGTGGGAGGTGCGGCAGGCGGAGGCGCTGTTCCGCCGCCACCGGATTCCGACAATCGACACCACCGCCATCTCCATCGAAGAGATCGCCGCGCACATCACCTCAGAGATCCTGGAGCGGCCACGCCGCCGCGACTCCTCCTGAAATCCACCGGCCGCGGCCGGCCCAGATGGTATCCCTGACCATAGTCGATGCCCACCGCCCGCACCGCTTCGAGGAGCTCGGCGCTCTCGATGAATTCGGCCACGGTGCGCACCTCCAGCACCTGCGCCAACTCGTGGCACATGCGGACCATCGCCTCGTCCAGTGGATCGGTGAGCATCTCCTTGACGAACTGGCCGTCGATCTTCAGATAGTCGATGGGCAGGTTCTTCAGATAGCCGAAGGAGCTCAGGCCGGAGCCGAAATCGTCGAGGAGGATCCGACAACCCAGCTCCTTCAGCGCCTGCATCAGCTCGGCGGCGACCGTGATGTTGCTCACCGCCGCCGTCTCGGTGAGCTCAAAACAGATTCGCCGCGCCTCCACCCCGTAACTCTCCAGCGTCATCGCCACGAACTCCGCGAAAGAGCGGTCGCCGAAGGTCTGCGCCGAGAGGTTGATGGTGTAGAGCTGATCGGCAGGTGCCTCCGCCAGCCGGCCGATGGCGTTCTCCACCATCCAGCGGTCGATCTGCCACATCAGATCGAACCGTTCCGCCGCCGGGATGAAGAGGCCCGGCGGCAACAGTTTCCCCTCCCGCGTCCACAGACGGATCAGAAATTCGTTCATCGGCGGCAGGCTGCTCTTTTCGTCCAGCGGCATGATGGGCTGGACGAAGAGATCGAAGCGGTCGTTGTCCAGCGCTTCGTGCAGACGCGGCAGCCACTGCATCTGGTGGTGGTGCCTCGATATCTCGTCGTCGTCGGGAACATGCACATGGATGCGGTTGCGCCCCTCCTCCTTGGCCACGTGACAAGCGAGATCCGCCGCCATGAGCACTTCTTTCAGAGTCATGATCCCATCCCGGCCCACCGGAAGAACCCCGATGCTGGCGCTGACCTGAAATACCTTTTCTTCCCAGTGAAAGCGGTATTCTCCGATGGAGGAAAGAATGCGCTTAGCGATCTTTTCAGCCAATTCCAGGGAACAGCAGGGTAACAAAATGCCGAACTCATCGCCTCCCACCCGGGCCAGCCGGTCTTCCGCGCGAAGAGAAGCCGAGAGCTTCTCCGCCATCCGCTTGAGCAGCTCATCGCCGGCGACATGCCCGCAGGTGTCGTTGATCAGCTTGAAGCGGTCGAGATCAAGGTAGATCACGGCATGCTCTCCCTCTTCGCCATTACATCCGCCAAGCGCCCCGCGCACCCATTTCTCGAAGGCACCCCGGTTGTAGAGGCCGGTGAGCGCATCATGGCTCGACTGGTAGGCCAGCTGTTTCAATAATGCCTGCTCGGCGCTCACGTCCCGCATGACGATCACCCAACCGTCGTGCCCATCTGCCAAAGAGAGCGGAGAAACCCGGCTGTCGATAGTGGTCTCTCTTCCCTGTCGGTTCACCAGATACAAGGGCTTGCGCCCCCCTTCCACCGACTGTTTGAGAAAGAAGGCCCGCAGATCGTCCACAGCTTTTCCCGTTTCAGGATCCCTAAGTTGGATTGCCTCCTCCAGCTTTTGCTCTCGAACGACAGATTCAGACATGCAGAGCATCTTTCTCGCCACGGAATTGGCATAACAGAGTCTCCAGTCGGCATCCACCACCAACACCATGTCACCGATGGCGTGTAACGTTCGAAGAGCCCGCTCCTGTTCCCGTTCCAGAACCTTCTTTCCGGCAACGGCCTGCGCTGCCTTGCGCTGCTGGCGTTGCCATGACCAACCGAGCATCCCGCAAAACAAGGCGATCCAGAAAGCCACCCCATAAATTTCCGGAGGCCATAACTGAATGATCCCCAGGTGCCTTCGGATTTCCAGGTGCAAACCTGGAATTTCACGGCTCTGAGCGACGAACTGAAGCAAAGAAGGCCGGACTGCATCCAGGGACCAGCTCATTTTCACCTCTTCGTCCTTCCCCAGCGGCCTCTCGTCCTTTCTCTTTTGGAGTACCATCCGACTGCCGAAGTGGCGCTGTTCCCAAGAGGTCTGCAGTCGAGCCAAGTCCACAACCGCCACCAGGACAGCGCCAATGCGCCGCCGCTTCACCGAGGGAAGAAAGGTCGGGGACGGTACTGCCCGCAGCCAGATCAACGCGGGCCGGGAGATCTTGGGAAAATTAGTGGTCAGCACTGGAACTGGCCGTTTCAGTGTGTTTTGAAGCACTGTGCCGAGGAGCTGCCGCGGAAGCGTGCGTCGCAGGGTGGCAGCGAGGCGGGCATCTTCCGAGACGACGAATCGAGAATAGAAAACACTTTCTGCCGACGAATCTCCTGGAACCCTTTCCCTATCTTCAAGGCTTTCCTCCTTCGGTTTCCGACCGTAGCAGGCCACCGCACTGAATTGCGAGCGATGCTGCTGCAGCATTTTCCTCACCAAGGGTTCGAGGCTGGCATCGTCGTCGTCATCCGTGCTCCATCGTTCGCCCCCAGCGGCCGCAAGCACTTCGAGCACCATCTCCGCCGCGTCCCATGCTTCGCGGAGCTCCTCCCTGGCGTCGGCGACCAGCATTCTCATCGCATGCTCTTCCTGGACGATCTTCCAGCTACCCACCACAACGAGCACCGCTAGAAAAGCCGCGACGAAGAGCAACAAAGGCAATCGCCAAATGGCTTTCATTCGAACCAACTCCTCCGTTCCTTCCCTCTTGCAGGTGACGTCCACGGCTTCCGGCAATTGCCATTGCTCTTGGTGTCCGCCTCGTCAGCCACCCGCTCCCTTTTATCCGCATTCACTCTTCTCATGAATCGGCGAATCTTCATCTTTCTTTAAGAAAACCGTGCCATAGTGAAACGCCGACCTCGAAAAACAACGCAATAAAGTAGATTTTTCCCTATTTTTCATATGCTTGGTTTCACCTGCCTGGCACAATTGATCCATGCTCACCGACGAAACAGCAACAATGGGGACCGAGAACGATCCATTCGGCATAGAGCAACGGATTCTGGACCTGTTGTCAGAACGGCATGGCATTGGACCAGAAGAACTGGAACGTGCCATCCGCCTGGCGGCGGAGAGCGGAAGCTCTCCTTGGACCATGGCCAGCAGGCTGGGGCTGGTCGCTGAATCCGATCTGGCGTCGCTGCTCGCCTCTGCCTTGGGCTTGGAGGTGGTGGAGGAAGAGGAACGGCCCGATGGCCCTCTATTCGAAGGGGCGATTTCGCCCCGTTTTCTACGCGAGTCCCGCGTGCTGCCTCTCTTTCTGGAAGAGGACCGGCTCCACCTGGCGATGGCGGATCCCACCGACACTTATGTCCAGGAAGCAGTGGAAGTCGCAACCGGACACCCGGTCACTCCCAGGGTCGCCCCTGCTTCCTGGATCGAATCGCTAGTAGAAGCCCTTTACGGCGAAGGACGAGGTGCCGTAAAGGAGATTACCGACGGCCTGGCGGAGGAAGCGCACCCGAACGAAGATGCGGAGATGCTGAAGGACCTTGCATCGGAAGCGCCAGTGATCCGCCTGGTGAACCTGCTGATCCAGCAAGCATTGGAATCCCACGCCTCCGACATCCACCTCGAGCCGCAAGAAGAGCGGCTTCGCGTCCGTTACCGCGTGGACGGTGTCTTGATCGAGGCGGAATCCCTTCCGGCGAACACCACTGCAGCCGTGATCTCGCGGATCAAACTGATGGCACGGCTGGATATCGCTGAACGACGCCTTCCCCAGGATGGCCGTTTCAGCATGCGCCTACAGGGCAAACGGCTAGACATGCGCGTCTCCACAGTGCCTACCCTCTTCGGCGAAAGTCTGGTGATCCGTCTGCTCGACAAGCATGGGCTGCAACTCAGGCTTGACAGTCTCGGCTTCCAGGGAGACGCCCTTCACCATCTGCATGCACTCCTAGAACTGCCGCACGGTATCCTTCTGGTGACGGGACCCACCGGCAGCGGCAAGAGCACCACCCTCTACGCCGCGCTGGCACTGCTCAACGACGATGAGCGCAAGATCATCACAGTGGAGGATCCGGTGGAATACCGCCTCGAAGGCATCAACCAGATCCAGGTGAAGCCCCAAATCGACCTCACCTTCGCCCGAGCGCTGCGGGCCATCGTCCGCCAGGATCCCGACATCATCATGGTGGGCGAAATGCGCGATCTGGAGACCGCCCGCATCGCCACCCAGTCGGCGCTCACCGGCCATCTGGTGCTCTCCACCCTCCACACCAACGACGCAGCGAGCGGCATCACCCGGCTGCGGGACATGGGCATCGAACCCTATCTCATCACCTCCACGGTGAACGGCATCGTCGCCCAACGACTGGTGCGGCGCCTCTGTCCCCATTGCGCTCGACCGGAGGAAAGTGTGTCCGAACTGGCGGAAGAGTGGGATCTTGATCCGGCACAGGCGGAAGGGCGCCTGCTGCGTGCCGTGGGGTGCGACGCCTGTAACGGCATCGGCTATCGTGGTCGAACCGCCCTGACCGAGGTATTGGTGATGAACGACTCTCTCCGCCGGCTGGTGTTGCACGAAGCCGACGCCGACGACATCCGTCATGCTGCCATGGCCGATGGCATGATCTCTTTGCGCGAAGATGGAAAGGCCAAGGCCCTGGAAGGGATCACCACGCTCGGGGAAGTGGCGCGGGTGACGCTGGCCTGACCGATGGCCGGTTACCGCTTCAAGGCCATCCGCCCCGACGGCAGCCTGACCGAAGGAGTCGCCCAGGCCGCCAGCGAGGAGGAGCTGGTGAAGCGCTTGCAGGGTCAAGGGCTGATGCCGCTGCTCGCCCGGCCCGAAGGTTCCCGCCTCCGGTGGCTCTCCGCCGGCAGGCATTCCACAGGCAACCCGCGGCTGACCCTCCGCTTGGCGCGGGAACTAGCCACCCTCCTCGGGGCCGGGATGGCGCTCGACCACGCGCTGCAGCTCATAGCGGACCTGGAAAAGAACGAGGAAGCCGCCGAGCTGGTGCGGACGTTGAAGCAGAGAGTGCGGCGGGGGCATTCCTTGTCCCGGGCGATGGCCGGCCAGCAGAACGTCTTCACTCCTTTGCAGATCAGCATGGTGAAGGCGGGAGAAGCCTCCGGTGCACTGGCCCAGGCTCTCGAACGGCTGGCGGAGCAGTTGGAGCGCAGCGAGGCTCTCAAGGAAGAGATCCGCTCGGCCCTCATCTATCCCACCCTGCTGCTGACGGTGGCCACCCTCTCGGTGGTGGGCCTGTTGCTGTTCGTGGTGCCGCACTTTGCCGAGGCGTTCACAGAGATGGGCCAACCTCTGCCCGCCGCCACCTCGATCGTCGTCACTACCGCCGAGCTACTGCGGCACTGGGGATGGCTTCTGTTGATCCTTTTCCCTCTGCTCTCGATCGGGTTGCGCCAACAGCTGAACGACCCTGCCGCGCGGATAAAGTGGGACCACCGGCTGCTCCGCTGGCCGGCAGTGGGCATCCTGATCTCCAAAGTGGAGGCAGCGCGCTTCTCCCACACCCTGGCTATACTTTTGGAAAGCGGAGTGGCGCTGCCGAAAGCGCTGGATCTGGCCACCGGGGCGGTGGGCAACATGGCGATGAAAACGGCACTGCAACAGGCCGCCGATGCACTGAAAGAGGGCCACAGCCTTGGCGATCTCCTGAGCGTAGCACCCCATCTTCCGCCACTGTTGGTGGAAATGGTGCGGGTGGGAGAGGAGTCGGGCGAACTGCCTTCCCTGCTGCACAAGGCCGGGGACGACTTCGAACGACAGACCCGAACCGCCGTGGCACGCCTCCTTACCTTGCTCGAACCCGCCCTGATCATCGGCCTCGGAGCGATGGTGGGCGGCATCATCGTCTCCATCCTGGTGGCGGTACTGGACGCGAACCAATTACTGCTTTGAGAAGAGGAACGAGCATGAATCACAAACGGGGATTCACTCTCATCGAACTGCTGGTCGTTCTGGCCATTCTGGCGATGCTGGCGGCGGTGGTGGCCCCTCGAGTGATGAACGCACTGGGTTCTTCCAAGGTCAAGACCGCCCGCATCCAGCTCGAGGATCTTGGCGCCGCCCTCGACCTCTACCGGCTGGACGTGGGCCACTATCCCGCCGACCTGGAAGCGCTGGTGATAAATGACGGAGCGCAGGGCTGGAACGGCCCTTATCTCAAGAAACGGCAGGTGCCCACCGATCCGTGGGGTAACGCCTTTCGCTACCGTTTTCCCGGCGAGCACGCCGGTTACGACCTGCTTTCGCTGGGCGCCGACGGCAAGCCGGGAGGTCGCGGAGAAGATGCCGACCTTCTTTCCTGGGAATGATGGACGCAAGAGGCTTCACCTTGCTGGAGCTGCTGGTGGTGTTGGCGCTGGCAGTTCTGCTTCTGGGGCTGGCCCAGCCCATGCTCTCCGCAGCCTTTCCGGGCACGGAACTGAAAGCCGCCGCGCAGGAACTGGCCGCCGGCCTTCGCATGGCGCGGAGCCTGGCACGCACCCATGGCGAACCGACTTCACTGGAGCTGGACCTGGAAAACCACCGCTTTCGCATCGGCAACGATGGCCGCTTCCATCCTCTGCCGTCCCGTCTGCACCTGAGCCTGATCACCGCCGCGAGCGAATTGACGGGCACCAATCGGGGGAGCATCCGCTTCTTTCCGGATGGCAGCGCCAGCGGCGGCCGCATCCTGTTGGCCACTGGCTCCAGAAAGCTCGGGGTGGATGTGGACTGGCTCACTGGAAAGGTGCGCATGCTGCAGCCGGAGGCGACGCCATGAGCAAGGGACGACAGCGCGGTTTTTCCCTTCTCGAGGTGCTGGTGGCCTTCTTCATTCTCGCCCTCTCCCTCGGCGTCCTCTACCAGGCGTTTGGAAAGGGCCTGCACAGCCTCACTCTCTCGGGCCGGCAGACCCGCGCCGCCATTCTGGCCGAGTCGCTCCTCCATTGGCGTGCCCGACTAGGGCCGTTCCAGAAAGGGGACGTTGAAGGAGAGAGGGATGGCTTTCACTGGCGGGTGGAAGTGGCCGGCTACGCGGCCAACGGCATCCACTACCATCTGTTCCGTCCCTACCGGCTGCGGGTGACGGTGTGGTGGGAAGAAAGCGGCCGAAATCGCCAGACCCAGTTGGAAACTCTGCAGCTCGCGAGGCTGTGACCATGCGAAACGGCGGCTTCACTCTCATGGAACTGCTGGTCTCCCTGGCTCTGGTGGGCATCATGACCCTCCTGCTCTACGGCGCCATGGACTTCGGCGGGCGCGCCTGGAGCAGGAGTGAAAGCCGCGCGGCGCGCGAAAATGCCATCCGACTGGTCTGGCAGCAGCTGAACGACTTTTTCTTGCAGGCGCGCCTCCCCTTCAGTGGGGAACCTCGTTCCCAAGGCCGTTTTATCTTCCGGGGCGACGAGAAGAGCGTGGAATTCGTCACTTCCATGGGGCGGGAAACAGGAGCGGGCCTCTACTTGGTGCGAATCACGCAACAGCGGCACGGCGACAGAATCGACCTGGTCCTGCGGCGCTGGTTGCTGCATCCAGAAATCGTCGCTGGGGGAGCGCCCATACCCCCATGGATCCCACAAGATGAAGCAGATGACGGCGCCCATTCCAAAAGAGGCGAACAGCCGAGATCCAACCTCTGGTACGCCGAATCGGTACTCGCCAGCGCTCTGCTACGAGCCAATTTTTCTTTTTACACGGGCGCAAGCACCAACGGGTGGAGCAGACGGTGGAAGAGCGGGCAGAAGCCACCTCCTCTGGTCCGCCTGCAGGTGGAGGATGGGCGGGGCGCCTGGCCGGAGATGGTTTTCGAACTGCCGCCGTCATGAATCACATCTTTTCCCGAACCACCGTACCTTCCCAGGCCGGCATCGCTCTGGTATTGGTGCTCTGGGCGGTGACATTACTCGCCCTGATGGCGACCACCTTGGGCAGAACCCAGCACGGCGAAGCGGTGATGGCCGGCAACCTGTCGGAGGAGTCGAAAGCAGAGGCGCTGATGGCGGCAGGCCTCCACTTCATGATGCTCCAGCTCGAGCGCCGCAATCTTCCGGCACCGGGCAACCCCTGGCCGGTGGACGGCAAGCTCCACCCCTGGCATTTCGCCGGCCATCGGCTCTGGATCGGCGCTCAAGCCGAATCCACCCGGCTCGACCTCAACCATGCCGAAGGCGAGGAGTTGCTGGAGCTCTTCCGCTCGAACGGACTCGATGAACTAGAGGCCAGGGCGCTTCGCGACGCCACGCTCGACTGGCGGGACGCAGACGGGGTGGCCAGGTCCAACGGCGCGGAAGACGCCGAATACCTTGCCATGGGGCGGCCGGTGGGCGCGGCCGACGCCTTTTTCCAGTCGGTCGACCAACTGATGTTGGTCAGGGGCATGACCCACGAGCTGCTGGAACGCCTGGCGCCGAAGCTCAGCGTCCACTCCCGGTGGGCTTTCCGGCTCCATGTGGAACTGGAAGCGCCGAACGGCACCCTCCACCGACAGACCATGGTGGTGGACGTGCGCCATCGCACGCCGCACGGCTACCGCATCCTCGCCCTCGATCCCCACCCGGGCGCGACCCTACCACGGGCGCGACGACAAGAAGAGTCGGAGACCGGCTCGTGAGCCTCTCTGTCCCCTACCGATGGCGCTCTCTGCGCACCTGGATTCCGGCCTGCATGGAAGCAGCCGGCGGACGGCTTTTCGCCCGTTGGGTGCCGCCAGAGATGAAAATCGATATCGAAGGTCGCTCTGCCGCTCTCCGTTACCAGGAACGAAATCTCGCCGTTTCTCTCGACGATCTGAGACGGCAGATGCCGCTGTTTACGCGCCGGATCGGCAAGCGTCCTGTAAAACTCATGGTGTCCAAAAAATGGCTTCTCCATCGGCGCGTCACCCTGCCAGCAGCGGCGCGCGAGAACCTTCGGCAGGTGGTCGCCTATGAGTTGGACCGCATCAGCCCCTTCGAAAAGGACCAAGCCTGGTTCGTGCTGGAGGTGGGGGAACCAGGCGGTCACGCCAACAGCCGGATCGTGGTGGACCTCTGGCTGCTGCCGCGCCAACGCCTGCAACCCTGGATGGATGCCTTGCGCGAGGCCGGCCTGGGAGTGGGCGCCGTAGTCGCGGAAGGTAGGGAACGCCACGACTTCCTGCCGCCCGAATCACGTGCCCGTCTCCCCTGGAAGCATCGGATCGCTCGGGCCCTGCCCCTGTTCCTCGCGTTGTTGGCCCTGGCTGCCCTCTTGCTTCTTCCCCTTGGGCGGCTCCACCACCAGATCGACCGGCTCACGCTCAAAGAGGACAGGATCCAGCGGGAATATGAACAAACCGTAAAATTGCAAAAGCGGCTCGATTCCAGACTGGCCGATCTGCAACAGACCGCCAAGCGCTGGGCTGCGGCCCCCGAGCCGCTGGAGATCCTGGGAGCTCTGAGCCGTCTGCTGCCCGACGACACTTATCTGCAACAACTCGAAATCAAGGGCAGGGAGATCCGTTTGAGGGGAGTCTCTTCGCAAGCCACTGCCCTCATCGCCCTCCTGGAAGAGGCGCCGGGATTCGAGCATCCCCGCTTCCTCTCACCGCTCACCCGAAAGGAAAAACAGGAACTGTTTCAGTTGACCGTAACCTACGCCCCAAGCCGCCTGCGGGAGAAGTCTCGATGAGGAAAACCGGCAGCGACAAACGGTGTGGCCACCTTTGGCTTGTTCTCGGGATAGTGGCCCTGTTGTCACTCCTGGCTGTCCTGGTCCCTTGGTGGTCGCAATGGCGTAGTGAACGGGAAACGCTGACTTTGATCCAGGCACGCATAGGCCGGCAACAAGCGCTCATCGGGCGCCGTCCAGAGATCGAAAAAGCGCTGCGGAAGCTCGACAGGGAACTGGAAAGGCGACGCTATTTCGTCGCAGGGGAGACACCAGCAGTGGCTACCGCCCGTCTGCAACAGCAGATCAAGAATCTGGTAGATGGCGCCGGCGGCGCTCTCTTGAGTAGCCAGGGATTGACCGGCGGCAAAGACCGAAAGGGATGGATCACTCTTGCGGTCCGCATGAAAGGAGACACGAACGTCCTTGCCCGTTTTCTCCAAGCGCTGAACCGTCACCGGCCGGTGGCACGGATGGAGGAGCTCACGGTGCGCAGGCACTCCCGTTATCGTCAGCAAGGACGGCGCATGAAGAAGAGAAGAGGGACGGAGCTGGAAATCGGTTTCCGCATCACCAGCCGATGGAGAGGGCCAGAATCGTGATTCGGAACACCTTTCTTCCAGGAGTGTGGCTGATGACGCTCCTGCCACTCGTGACGGCCACTTCGCCGGCCGCTGCCGAAGTAGCCGAGACGCGCATCACCGGCGCACTCGAAGCTCTGGAGAATGTCGTGGAGACTACGCCGGCAAAAATCGACCCCGAGATCCTCCAGCGGCCCCTCTTCGTTCCGGCGCGCCGCCCCTCTGCAGAGCACGACCAGGAAAAGGTCGCCACGCCGGCCGGCGGGCCTGCCGGTCTCTTGCTGGAAGGCATCGTCCAGACCGAAACGGACGGGTTCGCGCTGATCCGCGCCCGATCCGAAAAAAAGCCACGCCGTGTCCGTCCCGGCGACCGCCTCTCTGGCTGGAAAGTGAAGGCGATCCTCACCGACCGGGTGGTGCTCGAGGCAGATGGCGAGCGGCACGAGCTGCAACTCTACCGCTATCCACCAGCCGCAAACCGACTTCACCGCGAAACGATGTCCCACCAACGGCAGCGAAGTCCTCTTCGCCGAGAATCGAAAACCGACCACGGAAAGCGACCATGATCCCCTCCCCTCCCTCACCACTGCTTTCGCTTCCCTCTGGAATCTTTTTGCCGCGGATTGCCCTCGCCCTGACCCTTTTGTTTGGAACGGTGGGCTGCGAAACCATGGAACGTCTCCCGGGGACCGGCGAAGTGGAACGGCACCCGCCGCCTCCACCTGCCGCCGTCCAATCATCAGAGTCGGCAAAGGTCTCCCAGGACACTGCACTCTCTCGATCCATCGACTCCGGATCCAAGGGCTCACGCGCCCCTCACGGTTGGGAAATGCCGGGCACCGACCGCTTCGTCCGCTCCCCCACCGGCGCCCAGCCTCAGCGAAAGGCGGTATTGGCGAAAGACCAAGTGGTGCTCAACTTCGAGAACAGCGACATTCGCGCCGTGGTGAAGGTGATCCTCGGCGACATGCTGCATCGGAACTACCTCATCGATCCCAATGTGCGCGGCAGCGTCACCATGCAGACCGCCGCGCCCCTCTCCCGCGCCGATCTGCTGCCCACCCTGGAGACGCTGCTGCGCATGAACGGCGCCACCCTGGTGGAAACGGACGGGCGGTATCAGGTGGTGCCGCTGGGGAAGGCGGAGAAGGGGCTGCTCATGCCGCGCCTCGCGGACGGAAAGCGCCCCTTGCCGCCGGGAGCGCATCTCGTCATCCGGCCGCTGCGACACATCAGCGCCGAGGAGATGAGCCAGATCCTCAAGCCGCTGCTGGGACGCAACGACAATCTGGTACGGGTGGATCCCAAGCGCAACCTGCTGGTGCTCTCCGGCACCTCGCGGGAGCTGAAGCAGATCCTGGCCACCATCGACACGTTCGACGTGAACTGGCTGCACGGGATGTCGGTGGGCTTCTTCCCCGTGGAAAAGGCCTCGCTGGACCAGGTGCAGAAGGAGTTGGACGTGGTGCTCGGCAGCGAAGGGGGCAAGGCGCTGGGCGGGCTGGTGCGCATCACCCCCATTCCCAGCGCCAACGGCTTCCTGGTGGTCTCCCGGCGGCGCGAATACCTCACCGAGGTGGGCGACTGGATCCGCCGCTTCGACCGCTTCTCGGTCACCGACGACGAACCCCGGCTGTTCATCTACCGGGTGCGCAACAGCAAGGCGGAGAATCTGGCCAAGCTGCTCAACGAACTGTTTGCTTCCGGTCGGAAGAAATCCCTGCCTCCACCCTCCCTAGCACCTGGCCGCAAGGCGGTGACCATCATGGACACCAAGAAGCCGAAACCGGACAAGCCGGTTGCTGCGTCAAAAACGACCTCTTCCCTGCCTTCGTCGGCAAAAATGACAGCGGCTGAGGTACACGTGGTGGCCGACGAAGAGCACAACACCCTGCTGATCCGGGCCACCGCCCGCGACTACCAGCGCATGCAGGACACCCTGCAGAAGCTCGACATCATTCCCTTGCAGGTGCACATCGAGGCGACCATCGTGGAAGTGCTGCTCAAGGGCAAGCTCAAATATGGAATCTCCTGGTTCTTCAAGGGCGGCGTGGACGGCTACAAGAGCGTTGGCGGAGTGGGTGGAACCACCAGCGGCATCGACCTCACCGGCGGCATCAAGAACCTCGCCAACGGCTTCAACTGGTCGCTCATCGACAGCAGCGGCGCGGTGCGCGCCGTGCTCAACGCCTTTGCCAACGACTCGCTGGTGAACGTGCTCTCCGCCCCTTCGGTGATGGTGCTGGACAACCAAGAGGCGATGATCCAGGTGGGCGACGAGGTGCCCACCCTGACCCAGCGGCAGGGCACCGAGGGCAACGCAGTGATCGAGTCGGTGAGCTACCGCAACACTGGCATCATCCTCAAGGTGAAGCCGCGGGTGAACCCCGGCGGGCTGGTCACCATGGAGATCTCGCAGGAGGTGAGCGCCGTGGCCAATACCGACGTCGCCACCAACCAACCCACCATCCAGACCCGCAAGATCAGCAGCACCGTGGCGGTGCAGAGCGGTCAGACCGTGGTGCTGGGCGGCCTGATCCGGGACAAGCGCACCAACGCTCAGGGCGGCGCCCCGGTGCTCTACAAGCTGCCGGTGGTGGGTGCGCTCTTCGGCGAGACCGAGAAGAACAGCGAGCGCGTCGAGCTGGTGGTAGTGCTCACTCCCCGCGTCATCACCAGCGCGGAGGACGCCCTGCACATCACCGAGGATTTCCGCACCCGCATGCAGGGGCTGAAGAAGGAGTTTCTCCAAGAAGCGGGCGTGCTCAAGCGCGACCGGAAGAGTGCCGATAAGGACCGATGAGAAGCGGCTTCCACCTCACTCCTTGGCGCTCTTCCCCGTTTCAGCGAGCACATAGCCACAGGGGTCCTTCTCCTGGGTGATCTTTTGGATCAGCCCCTCCAAAAGCAGGCTGAGCCCCCCGGTCTGCACCGCCGCCGCGTAGGAGAGCGAGGTGCGCAGCGCCCCGGTGGGATTGATGACGATGAGAGGCTCGAGCAGGGGACCGCGGACGGCCACCAGGTCGGCCAGTCTGGACAAAGAGAGGTCGAGCAGGCCGGAGGCCTTCGGCTCCAGGGTCGCTTCGAGGGTCTCGTCGGCCAGGTTCGCCACCCCTTCGCCGACCCATACCACCCGCGGAAAGACCACCACCGCGCCCCGCGGAGCGCGCACCACGCCCTGCTCGGCCTTCAAGTAGAGGGCGGCGCACTGCATGCGGCGGGCCGCCGGTTTCTTCTTCGTTTCGGGATTCAACCGCTGAAGCAAGGCGGCCTCAAGAGAGGGGGGAAGGCCCAAATGGAAAGAAGCGTCATGCAACGACAGGCGCGCCTCTCCATCCAGGGAAGCGGCCATGGCGGCCGGAGTGCGACCGGCCGCCCGCGCTTGCAACGAGAGGCCGACGGTGCCTGAATTCGGGGGAAGCCCAAAGCCCGGAAAGGCGTTCGCCAGATCGGCTCCGGCAAACCGAATCCGAAGAGAGAGGCGGGGCGGATCGGCGGCGCCGTCCAGTTCGAGCGCGCCTTGCAGAGGCGCTCCGCCGATGCGCCCCCGCACTTCTTGCAACCGCATCTTTCCGTCTTCCAGGCGCAAGGTGCCGGAAAGCTGCTGCAGACGGACGGTTCCCGCCTCCAGGTTCTCCACCTGCAGCGCCAGCCGGCCATCGACCCACGACAACCACCGAAGAGGAAGAGGCCGCCGGGAAAAGAGGCGGGGCCGCGCAGCTTCTTTCACGGGTTCAGGCGGCAACTCTTCCTTCTCCACCAACCGTACATAGAGCCGCTTCCGCCGTGACAGCCGGCCGAACACATTCCACCGTTCGGAGCGAAGCCTTCCCTCCAGGAGGGGTCGGCGTCCCGGCCGCAACGCAAGGTTCACCTCTCCTTGAAGATCGCTCTCCCCCACCTGCAACCTTTCAATACCGAGCCGCAGCCGGCGCTTCCCGTAATGGAAATGGCCCTGCAGGCCCACCGGTTTCACCGGCTCGAAGCCGATGCCCAACCAGGGAGAGAGCCGCGCTAGGTGTTCCGCGGTCGCCGTGATCCGCCCTTCGACCACGGCATCGCCACTTCTCCAGGCGACATGGCCCCGGCTCTCCAGCTCCACCCCTTCGCCGGAGAGGCGCAGCTCCAACGGTCTGCGATCCCCTCGCGCTCCGTCGAGCCCCAAGGAGAAGCGGGCCGCGCGTTTGCCCCGTTCCACGGTTCCCTCCAGATGAAGCGCCAGCCGCCGCGGTTCGCCGATCTGAGTCGCCCCTCCCCGCGCCTGCACCCGGACGCCCTTGCCCCGCAGTCGCAGATGGAAGTCGCTCACGCGCAGTGCATGGTAACGACCGGCCAGTTCGGCGCTCATCTCCATTTCCGCAAAGGGAAGAGAAGAAGGGATCCCCAGCCGTTGCAGCAGGCTGCGGAAGGAGCCGGAGTGCCCCTCCATCGCCAGCCGCAGCCCCTTTCCGGTGAGCAGGTCGTCCATCCGCCCCTTGGCCGTGAGTTGCAGGCGCTTGCCCTCCCCCACGCGAATGCGCAGCCGTTCGCCCCGCCGCACCCCCTTGCCGAGGAGCAGATCACCCTGCAACTCCAGGGGGCCGAGATCGGGCAACGTAGCGAGGGGGGACCCTTGCAGAAAGCGCAAGGTGGGGGCCCGACCGCGAACCCGCAGCCGCAGGGCGGCCTCTCCTCTCTCCGCGGAGCCCTCGGCGCTCAGCTTCAACGCGCCGATGCGCCCCTCCATCTTCACCCTCCCGCCGTCCAGCCGGGTGTGCATCTTCAGCGGCTGCCCCTGGTAGCGGCCGTCGAGCCGCAGCGTCGTGCCCCCGCCGCCGCGCAGCTCCAGGCGGGCGATTCGCAGCGCCTTTCCAGGACCCCGCCCTTGCGACCACCGGAAGGTGACGCCGTCGAGGGAGACGTGCTCCGGCACCACGGCAAGAATCGGCGATCCCTCGCTCTCCGACGCTCGACCGGCGAAGCGGATCTCCCCTCCCTCCTGGTGGTAATCCAGCTCCAGGCGCCGATGAAAGAGCAGCGGCGTCAACGGAAAGGAGAGCCGCAGGCGGCGGGCCTGGAAATGGCGCACGGGACCGCGCGCACTCTTCCCCAGTTCCACCTTTTCCGCCGCCAGATCGATCCTCTTTCCCAGATGGAGCCGAAACGCCCCTCCCAGCGCAAGCTCGCCTCCCGTGACCCCCTCCACTGCCCTGCTCAGGACCCAACGCTGCGCCGAGTCCCCGGAAAAGGTGAACAGCGCCACAGAAAGAAGAGAAATCAAGAAAAGAAATACAACAAGATAGAAAAAAGTTTTTATAATTTTTCTGAATGTGGAATCGTGGTGCATGGGTCGAATCCGACGCTTCCGCCCGGAGCCCCAATCTAGCAGATCAGCGCTATCAGCGAACGATGAAACGCCAACAGCAGAAAGACGAGCTCATTTCCATCCTCTGGAAGCTGAAGAACGCCGCTTCCGGCAATCATGCCGTGGCGGTCAATTTTCACGACCTGCTGCACGACCGGAAGGCTCGCTCCAGTTTTCTCGAAGAGGCGGCCAACTCTCCCTTTAGCGAGATCCGCCACGCCGCCCACCGGGCGCGGGAACTGGACCGGAACGGTTCACTCGACTGAATCGAGCCCCGCTCCTCGGCGCCGACTCCCGCTTTCGCCAGATCCAATTGGTGCCCAGGGCCGGATTCGAACCGGCACGGGGTCGCCCCCGAGGGATTTTAAGTCCCTTGCGTCTACCCGTTTCGCCACCTGGGCGGAGGACTCCTGCAACCTGCGGGAATTCTACAGAACCCTCCCGCTCTTTGCCTCCAGCCCGGCGGGCTTCCTCTTCAGCCTTTCCATCCCCTGCATTACAATCGGCTATCAGCCGTAGCCAGCAGATGGGCCGTTCTTCATGTCTCCCCTGGACAAACTCTCTCGAATCGTGGGAAAAGCGATCACCTGGGCCTTTTCGGGCGCTCTCTACGGGGGCTTCTTCTCCGGGCTCTTCGGCTACCTGGCGATGCAGCAGGGCGCGGCTCATTGGGCCCCCTATGTGACCGCCTCGATGATCTCGGGAATGGTGATCGCCGCCTTCTTCGGCAGCATGCTGGTGGCCCTCGGCGGCACCCTCTCGGGCATTCTCACCGCCATCTCCTACCAGATCATCTTCGCCGGCTACCACCGGCCGCTGCTGCTTCTCGCCAGCGCTTTCGTAGTGGGCATGGTGGCGGGCACCTTTTTCACAAGGCGGGAGATCCACAAATCCCAGCCGCTCGCCCAGGCGGCGGCGGGGCTGGTCGCCGGAGCGGCGGCCGGGCCGCTGCTGTTCCTCATCGCCCGGGCACTGGAGCTGGACGAGGTGATGGCGGCCACCGCCGCCCTCTCGGTGTCGCTGGTGGGCCTCTTCTACGTGGTGGCCATCAAGCACCTCCCTCCGTTGTTGCGCCAGGGGCTGGCCGAAAAGGTGGGCGGTCCCCTGGTGTCGGGGATCATCTCGGCGGCGGTCGCCGCCGTCTTCTGGCTCATCGGAGAGAGTTACATGGTGATCCCGCTCTACGGAGAGGAGAGCAGCTACCAGCTCATCCTGGACAACACCCCCTTCGGATTGCTGGGGGGCGCTTTGGGGGGCGCTTTTGGAGGGGCGATGCTGGAGATCCTCGGCATCCGCCTCGAAGAGCACATCGCTTGAGCCGGATCACCGCTCCTTCACGAGCCGCCAGCGATGGGGAGGAAAATCGACCGTCACCCTCAACCCCCCTTCTTTCCTGTTGCTGGCGATCACCTGGGCTTCGTGGAGCTCGGCGATCCGGCCGACGATGGCCAGCCCCAGCCCCGTTCCTTCCACATTCCGTGACGCCTCGCTGACCCGGTAGAAACGTTCGAACAGACGGGGCAACTGCTCTTCGGCGACTCCCGGCCCGTCGTCCAGCACCTCCAGCAGCAGATGGCGCTTCTCCCGTCGCGTCCGCACCGTCACCCGGCCACCCGGTTTTCCATATTTGACGGCGTTGCCGAGAAGATTGGCGAGCAGCATCTGCAGCAGTTCCGGCGTCATGCGAAGCTGCACCTCCAGGCGCGGTCGATAGGCGATCTCGATCTTCTTGCGTTCGGCCTCGCCGATGATCCCGGCCACGCACTCTTCCACCGCCTCGCGCAGCACCGTCATCCGCTCCCCCTGGTCGATGGCCGCGGCATCCAGACGCGCCAAGTGCAACAACTGGGAGAGGAGCCGCGACATGCGCTCCATGCTGCGTTCCAAGAGTCGTCCGAACCGGCGGATCTCCTCCAGATCCTTCCCTTCGCTCACCACCTTGCCCAGATTGCGCATGGCGGCGAGGGGGTTGCGCAGTTCATGGGCGGCGTTGGCGGTGAAGGCCCGTTCCGACTCCAGGGTCGCCCGCAGCCGTTCCAGCAGCCGGTTGAGCTCCTCCACCACCGGCAGCACTTCCCGCGGCACGCCTTTCAAGGGAACCGGCTGCAGGTTGCCGGGCTGGCGACTGGCGATCTGGCGGCCGAGGCGGGAGAGCGGCCGCAGTCCCCGCCATATGCCCAGCCACAACGCCACCATCACCAACGGAATGACGATGAGCTGAAGGTGGAGAAGATGGCTGCCGATCTCCCGGGAGATGTAGGTGCGCAGGTCGTCGCGCTGCGCCACGAAGATGCGGTAGCGGCCATCCTCGTCGGCCACCGAGGCCACCCGCCATTCGTGGCCGTCGCTGCGCAGGGTACGGATGAACTGGCGCCCCGGTGCCTCCCAGGTGGAACGGAATTCCGGCATCGGCTTGCCGAGAAGCACCTTGCCGTCGCGGCTGATCAGCCAGATGTAGGCGGCCACGCCCCCTTTCTTGGGCGGCTCGAAGCGAATGTCCTGCCTGCCGAAAAAGAGCAGGCGGGGCGTATTGGTGAAACTGTTGAGCCAGGAGTTCTCCAACCCCCGCGTGGTCTCCAGGGTCAGCCAGGCGTCGTTGAGCCGCTTTTCCCGCATCATGATCAGAGCGTTCCTCAGCAGATCCGAGGCGACCATGAACTGCCAGGCGTCCAGCACCTCTTCGGCCTCGTGATCGGCCTGACGCAACACCGAATAGACCACGAAGACCACCGCCACCACCATGGAAGCGGCGACGATCGCCAGCAGACGGCGACTGAGGGAGGGTTTCCAGAAACCGGGTTGCATCACTCAACGGAATCCGCTCTGTCGTGCCGCCCGGATCCCTCCCGGGAGGCGGTTTTACTCGCCGTTCATGAAGAGGTAGCCCATGCCCCGCACGGTCTTGATCCGGTGGGCTCCCAATTTGCGGCGCAGGTGATGGATGTGCACATCCAGCAGATTGCTCGACACCCGCTCCTCGGCGTCTCCCAGCAAGGCCCGCAACAGGCGGGGACGGCTCAGTACCTTGCCGGCGTTCTCCATGAAATAGCGAAGCAGGCGCAGCTCGGCGGCGGAGAGATGAACCTCCTCGCCGTCCCGCTTCACCCGCCCCGCCTTGGGATCGAACCAGACGCCGCACACCTCCAGGGTGTTGGAGGCGCGCCCGTCCAGGCGGCGCATCACCGCCCGGATCCTCGCGGACAGCTCATCCAGCGAATAGGGTTTCAGCAGATAGTCGTCCGCGCCCATCTCCAGGCCGCGCACCCGCTTTTCCAGCTCGTAGCTGGCGGTGATGATGATAACGGGAATCTCCTCCCCCTGCTCGCGCATGCGACGCAGCAGCTGCAGGCCGTCGCCGTCGGGCAGGGTCAAATCGAGAAGAAGACAGTGGTAGTCCCCCTCCCGCAGCGCCGGTCTGACCCGCTCCAGAGAGGCGATCCAGTCCACCACGAATCCCCGTTGGCCGAGACCGAGACAGGCGCTCTTGGCCAGCAGCTCATCGTCTTCGACAAGAAGAACGTTCATCTTTTCACACCCTCCGTATCCACCGGGGAGCGAACGCATCAAGCATAGCAGTCGGAGGCGGACCGACCCGCGACCACCGCCGAAAATGAGACGGCAGCCCCTTTTCCAGCGCCGCGTCGCCGTTCAGCCGAACCGCAAAAACCCGCACCGCCATCCGGCGGTGCGGGCGATGCGGACGCTGGTCTGCCGCTATTTCAGCTTGTTTTCGTGGCACAAGCTGCAGGTAACCGGCGTGCCGCGGGCCACGGTCACCGTCTTGCTGCCGTGCTCGTCCTTGAACAGAACGCGGTCAGTCGCCACCCGGGAGAGAACGCTGCCTTCTCCACTCATGCCGTGGCAGGCGCGGCAGGCGTCCTTGTTCTTCTCCGCCAGCTTTTCGTGACCGCCCATGGAGAAGCGGGTATTGCCCACCGGATGCATGCCGTGCGGCCCTTCCAGCGTAACGCCCAGATCGCCGGTGTGGCAGGTGGAGCACTCCACGATGGGACCGGTGTGGCCTTGCAGCCCCTCGGCCGAGCGGTTGTCGTTGGCGAAGGGGTTGGCGTTCGGCCAGATGGCGTGGGTGCTGCCATGGCACCCCTCGCAGAAGACGCCGCCGTGCCCCTTGCCCTCGCTGGAGCCGCTCAGGCGGTAGAGCGGCCGATCCGAGGCGAAGCGCGAGTTGCTGAAGTTCAACAGTTGCAGCCGGGTGTCGCCCCCGTTGTCCACATGCTCCGGCAGGCTATAGGCCATGCGGGCGCGCAGCCCGTCCGGGTTGCCCCAAACGTCGGTGCTGTTGATGAGGAGATTGGCCAGGGCGCCGCTGTTTCGCAGCTGCGCCACCTGCAACACGTCTCCCAGGTGGCAGGATTGGCACTTGGGCTCGGTGGCCCAGGGCACGCGCTTGGAGAAATCGGCCTGCCCGGGAGCGGCCTGGGAAAAGGCGCCGGTGAAGTCCTCGCCCACCTGGGTTCCCTGACCGTGGCAGTCCTGGCAGACGATGCCTCCTTCGGCCATGGCGCCCCGCAGACAGGCGGTGCGCTTGCCCGGGTGACAGGCGTAGCAGGTCTGCTCCAGGATGGTCTGGGCCATCGCCGGCGTGCGCTTGTCGAAGGTGGGCATGGTGGGGAACAGATCCTTGAACACGCCGTCTACGTCTTCGGGATTGTTGGCCAGGTTGGCGTGGTAGCCGTGCATCACCCGGGACATGCTGTGATGCCGGGTCTGCTCCTTGCCGTTGTCGTCGTTGGGGCCGAGATGGGCCAGATCCAGCGCCGGCGAATAGTGGCAGTTGGCGCACACCACCTTCCGCTCGGTGTCCAGATGAGTGCCGTTCTTCTCGTCGTGCAACCTCAGGATGTTGATCTTGGAGGCGTTGAGCGCGATCTGCTCCGCCGTGTCCCCCGGCACATAGTGGGGATCGTTGGGATTGGAGGTGTTGATGTTGGCGCCGGTGATGAAATCGGCGTTGGAGTAGTAGTTGGCGATGTCGTCACATTGGAATCCCAAGCCCAAACCGGTGCAGACGTCGGCCTCCAGGTGGCAACTCTGGCAGTCCGCCTCGGATGCCACCGGCGCCACCACGTCGTTGTAGGCCAGGACGTTGCCTTGGGCGTCACGCGCTTCTACGCGCATCAGCGGATAGGCGTTCTTGCGGCCCTTGTCGTCGATGGGCGTGAGGGGAATCCCTTCGGCGGTGAATCGACGGAAATCGGTCACTTTGTAGCCGAAAGGGAAGTTTACGAAGAACGGAAGGTCCTGGTAGTAGCCATGAAACGGCTGGGGATCGTTGGCGTTGTAAGGGTCCAGCTTCCCCGGCATGGTGGACTGCTCCGCCGACAGCACGCCGTCGCCGAGATAGAGCCGTTCGATATCGGGCGCGGGCAATCCCAGCAGATACCCCATGGTGGTGTGGCGCAACGGGAAAGCCGACAGCACGCCGGGCGGATAGAGGTTGTCGTAGCTGAGAAAGCCCAACAGGTTGCCGGCGGAGTTGCCGGGGCTCCAAAAATTGGATTTGTAGACGCCGTTGGCGAGATCGTTCTCGCTGGTGGTGTTGATGGAGTCGGTGGCCAACGCTCCTTTGGAAGGGTCGTTGGGGTCGATGATGTTGCCCGTCACCGCCCGGTAGGTGAGTTGGATACCGTCGGCGCTCGACATGTGACGGGGCTCGCTCCCCTTGCGAAGAACCTGGGCGTTGAGCACGTTGTAAGGGGGCAAAATGCTGAAGATCCGGTAGTCCTGGTCGGCGCAATGCATGCCCAGATCGTTGGCGGCCAACACCGTGAAATCGCCGCTCACCGTGGGAGGCTGGGTCGGCGGCTGCGTCGGCGGCTGGGTGGGCGGTTGGGTGCCGCCGCCGTCACAGTCGGAGGGGGCTTCGGCAACGCGCTGGTGGTCGCGGCTGCCGTCGGACTGTTCGGCGAAGACTTCGCACGGCACCGAGCCGGCCAGCCGCATCTTGAATTTCCAATCCTTGTCCTTGACCTTCAGGCTGCCCAGTTGCTGACCGCCCGAGCCGGTCAACACCACCGTGGCCCCCTTGCTGCCCTTCCCCTTGACGATCAAGCGGGACTCTTCCTGCTTCCATTTGGCCTTCTCGATCTGAACCGGCCGGCTCTTGGAGTCTCGATGATGCCGATGATGCTCGTGATCGTCGGCCCGGGAGCCCGCGGGTAGCAACAGCAAGCCTGCCAACAGGTAGCGGTATAATGGATTCATGGAAATCGCCCTCGTGCTGTTCGATTCAGCGCAGATGATGGCAAGGCGAAATTAAGAGCGAATTAAAATAAGGGAAGCGGCCGCTGCCCGAAATGGAAGGCGTGACCGCTTTCACAATTTCCATGAAACTTTCCCTGAACGCCCCCTTTCCTGAAGATCACATCAGTTACCAGCTGCTTATCCACATTTGCGAGCCTATTCACGTAAAGATCGGCGCCCTGGGCATGCAGCACCTGGCCGCCGGCCACTACCTCTACACGGGCAGTGCGCGGCGTCACCTGGAGGCGCGCGTCCGCCGCCATCTGCGCCGGGAAAAGCGGCTGCGCTGGCACATCGACTATCTGTTGTCCCATCCCCGGGTGGTGGTGGTGGGGGTATCCACCTCCGCTATCGAGGAGTGCCGCTGGAACCGCTCCGTAGAGGGCGAGGTGGTGATCCCCGGTTTCGGCGCCAGCGACTGCCGTCACCGCTGCGGCGCCCACTTGCTGCGCGTCGAACTTCCTCTCGGCTGACGCCTTCCACGGGCGATCATCTCCTTGCGGGGCCCGGAAGCTCCTTCTAACCTTAGGGGTGTCGGACGCCACGAGGAGCGGCGCCGATCGCCATCGGGAGGAGACAAGAATGGACATGACCGCCATCTTCACCATCGTTTTCGTGCTTGCCGTGCTGGGCTGGATTTTCTACCTGAAACATGCGGCCAAGGCCGCCGTGGGCCGGTCGGTGACCCTGTTGCGCGAGCGGATTCCCGAGCTGGAAGAGCCGGGGCCTCTGTTGGTCTATTGCTACAGTCCCAACTGCCGTCCCTGCCGCTCCCTCACCCCGGTGATGGAACGCCTCGCGGCGGAGACGGGCCGCGTCTTCAAGTTCGACGTGAGCCAGGAGATGGAGACCGCCCAGAAGATCGGCATCCGCGCCACCCCCACCATCCTGGTGGTGGCGGCCGGCGAAGTGCGCGAGGTGCTGGTGGGCAGCCAACCGCCCACCCGCCTGCGGCAACTCTTGGAACTTCCCGCGTGATCCACGACCTGCTGCGCTGGTTCTGGATGCTGGCCGGCTGGTTCGAACTGCTCCTTCTCACCCTTCTGCTCTATCCCCTCTCCTTCCTGCCCCATCCACCCGGCGGATACCGCTGGTACCGGGGCCTGTTTCGGTTGCGGTGCCGCGCTTGGATCGACGCCTTGGGAGTGGAGTTGCGCTTGCACCAAAAGAACCGCCACCCCGTGCCGAACCACTACATTCTCGTCGCCAACCACCCCTCGGTCTTGGAGGATGTCGGCATTCCCGCTCTCCTCCCTGTGGTCAGCCTGGCCAAGGCCGGGGTACGACGCTGGCCGGTGATGGGCCGGATCGCCGCGGCCGCCGGCACTCTCTTCGTCAAGCGGAATTCCGGCTCCTCGAGGAGAGCGGCGAAGGAGGGGTTGAAGCGCGCCTTGGAGCGGGGAGACAACGTGGCGATCTATCCGGAAGGGGGCATCCACGACAAACGATTGCACCACCCTTTCCATTATGGAGCCTTCGATCTTTCCCTGCGCACGGGGGTTCCCATTCTGCCGGTCTATCTCCACTACGAGGCGCAGGACGACTTCCACTGGGGCGACGAGCCTCTGCCCCGAAGGTTGCTCTCCATCATGCGAAGCCGCAACAACCAGGCGAACTACTACCGTTACGACGCCTTCGACCCGGCGGACTTCCAAGACGAAGAGAGCTACTGCGCACGGGTCTATGAAAAGTTTCTCGAATGGCAGGAAAAATACCTCGATTGAGAGACCGCCGTGCCGGCTGGACCCGGTCCCCTTGCGCCATGCGGCGGGCCGGGTGCGCGGAACCTACGGGACCCCGGCTCGCTTCGCCCGGCCCCATGAGGAGCGGTGGAGCGGGGCCGAAATCCTCCACCCCGCAAAAAAGCGTTGCATCATCAATAAGAACATTCTATTTTTCTTATATTGAAATCCAGCCGGAGGAAAACGGCCCATGAAAAGAGCGCTGCTCCTGTCCCTGCTGCTGATCCTCCCCCTTGGTGCCCGGGCCGAGGTGGCGCTGCTGATCCACGGCTATCTGAGCAGTGCCGCCACCTGGGAGCTGAGCGGAGTCAACGCCGCGCTGCGCGCGGACGGCTGGCGGCTGGCCGGCAACTTCGCCTACTCGCCCAACGGCCTGGTGGAACGCCCCTTCCCGGGGGCGGAAAAGAGCCACAAGCTCTTCTACACCGTCGATCTCCCCTCCCTGGCCCCCGCCCTGGTGCAGGCGGCCTGGCTGGAAGCGGCGGTGCAACGGATCCAGGCACGGCACCCCCGGGAGAAGCTGACGCTGGTGGGGCACTCGGCGGGCGGAGTGGTGGCCCGCCTCCTGCTCGTGCGCTACGGCAAGGGCAAGGTGCACCGCCTCGTCACCATCGCCGCTCCCCATCTCGGAACCCACAGGGCGGTGCAGGCGCTGGACGCAGTGGACGACGGCGGCCTCTTCGGCCCCATCAAGGAGTGGATCGTGCGCAACGAGATCGGCAGCGGCCTCTACCGGACTCTGAAGCTCTCCCGCGGCATCCTCTTCGACCTGGTGCCGCCAGCGCCCGGCACTCTGCTGTGGTGGCTCAACGGCCAGCCCCACCCCAAGATCGAATATGTGTCGGTGATCCGCAGCGCCGGCTTCTTCATCGCGGGAGACCTGCTGGTGCCACCCTTCAGCCAGGACATGAACCGCGTGCCGGCGCTGAGGGGCCGTTCCAAGGTCTATGTCACTCCCCAGGGACACCAGCTGACGCCCGCCGACGGCCTGTTGCTGGCGCGGATTCTTCGCTGAATCTTTTCGGCCAGCCCGGATATCGCACCCGAATCCGAAAACTTCCCGGAGAGGTTTCGTTCGGGGAATCCCTGCGCCTCGCCCCTTCGCGGCTCGCGCGCCGACTGGAGCGGTGCGGTGCAATATCCGGCCTAGGGATGGGCCGGAACAACCGGCAGGGGCGGCACCACGTCGGCGTTCTGCGCGCGGTGGCGCAGGGCGTGGTCCATGAGGACGATGGCCAGCATCGCCTCGACGATGGGCACCGCGCGGATGCCCACGCAGGGGTCGTGGCGCCCCTTGGTGACCACTTCGGCGGAACGGCCCTCCACGTCCACCGTGCGGCCGCCCAGACGGATGCTGGAGGTGGGTTTGAAGGCGACCCGGGCGACCACCTCCTGCCCCGAAGAGATGCCCCCCAGAATGCCGCCGGCGTTGTTGCCGAGAAAGCCCTCGGGGGTCATCTCGTCGCGGTGCTCGGTGCCTTTCTGGCGCACCGACTCGAAACCGGCGCCGATCTCCACTCCCTTGGCGGCGTTGATGCCCATGAGGGCGTGGGCGATGTCGGCGTCGAGGCGGTCGAACACCGGCTCGCCCCACCCCGGCGGAACGCCGGTGGCCACCACGCTCACCTCGGCGCCCACTGAATTCCCTTCTTTTCGCAGCGCGTCCATGTAGGCCTCCAGCTCCGGCACCTGATCCGCGTCGGGCCAGAAGAAGGGGTTCTTCTCCACCGGCTCCCACGAGAAGGCGCGGGGGCGGTTCTCGCCGAGGGCGGAGAGCCAGCCGCGAATCTCCACGCCGTAGCGCTCGCGCAGATACTTCTTCGCCACGGCGCCGGCGGCCACCCGCATGGCGGTCTCGCGGGCCGAGGAGCGCCCACCGCCGCGGTAGTCGCGAATGCCGTACTTCTGCAGGTAGGTGTAGTCGGCGTGGCCCGGCCGGAAGCGGGAGGCGATGTCGGAATAGTCTTGGGATCGCTGGTCCTGGTTACGGATGAGCAGACCGATGGGCGTGCCCGTGGTCTTACCCTCGAAAACGCCGGAGAGGATCTCCACCCGGTCGGGCTCCCGCCGCTGCGTGGTGTGGCGGCTCTTGCCGGGCCGGCGCCTGTCCAGCTCCGGCTGGATGTCGGCCTCGCTGAGCGCCATTCCGGGCGGGCAGCCGTCCACGATGCAGCCGATGGCCGGCCCGTGGCTCTCTCCGAAGCTGGTGACGGTGAAGAGCCGGCCGATGGTGTTGCCCGACATCAGTGCTCCGCCAGCAGCGCGTTGATGCGCGCCATGTCCTTCTCGGTGAGCATGCCGGCGGCGCGCTTCAGCGCGAGAATGCTGGTGATGTAGGTGTAGCGGGCCTTGGCGTGATCCCGCAGGGCACGGTAGTAGTCGCGCTGGGCGTTGAGCACGTCCACCATGGTGCGGGTGCCCACGTCGAAGCCGGCCTGGGTGGCGTCCAGCGCGCTCTTGGTGGAGACGGTGGCCGCCTTGAGCGATTTCACCGCGCTGATGCTCGCCTGCAGGGCGCGGTAGGCGTCACGCACCTTCTTGTCCACCTCGCGCCGCGCCTGATCGAGCCGCTCCTGGGCGGCGATCAGCTCCGCCCGCGCCTTGCGGGTGGCGGCCTCCACCCCGCCGCCTTGATAGATGGGCACCTTCAACTGCAGACCGATGGCGCCGTTCTCGTTGTGGTCGAAGGCGGCGTACCGCTGGTCGGTGTCGCTCACCCCATAGCGGCCGAAAAGATCCAGAGTTGGATAGTGGCCCGAACGCTGCACCTCCACTTCGCGCTGGGCGATCTGGGTGGCGTCGGAAGCGGCCTTCACGTCGGGGTTGTTCTGCAAGGCCATGGCCGACCACTCCTCAATGTCGGCCGGCATGGGCGGCTCCAGGGGAATCTTCTTTTTCAGATCGGCCAGCTTTTCCGGGCGAACGCCGAGGATCTGGCGCAGCGCCTCCCAGGCGTTGTCCAGCTCGTTGACCGCCAGGATCTCGTTGGTGGCCGCCTGGTCGTAGCGCGCCTGCGCTTCGTGCACGCCGGTGATGGCGATGAGCCCCACCTTGAAGCGCTGCTTGGCCTGCTCCAATTGACGGGCGGTGGCCTTCTTGTCGGCCCGCACGAAATTGAGCGTCTCCTGCGCGGTGAGAACGTTGAAGTAGGCGTTGGCCACGCGCAGCATCAGATCCTGCTGCTGGGCGTGGTACCGGGCGTCGGCCAGCTCCACCTGCCATTCCGACTGCTCCAGCTTCACCAACCGGTCACGCCGGTAGATGGCTTGGTTGACGCCGATGGAGAGATCGTCGGCGCCGTAATTGTCGGCCGAGGCGCCCCTGGGGTCGAACCGGTTGTAGCTGGCCGAACCGCTCACCGAGACCTGCGGCAGAAGTTGCGAAAGCGCCAGCGGCTTGGCCTCGCGCTGCGCCTCCCTCTTGGCCGCCGCCTCACGCAACACCGGGTCGTGCTCCAACGCCAGCTTGTAGACCTGCAACAGATCCTCCGCCGGGCTTCCTTGGGAGAGCGCCAGCAACAAGGAGGCGATCAGGGTTCTTTTCATCGGTTCTTCTCCGTCTTGTCGAATTCCATGGGGCCCACCACCGTTTGCGGATCGACCCGCTTGCCCCGCAGGTTCATGCGCCAGTCCAGGTGAGAACCGGTGACCCGGCCGGTGGCGCCCATCTCGGCAACCACCTGGCCCTGCTTCACCCGCTCCCCCACCTTGACGAGAATTCGGCTCAGATGCAGGAAAGTGGATGATAACCCATGGCCGTGATCCATGATCAAGGTGCCGCCGGAATAGAACATGTCGGGAACCGCCAGGGTGACGATGCCGTCGGCCGGCGCCCGCACCGGGGTGCCCACGGGCCCGGCGATGTCCACCCCGTAATGGGGGCGGCGGGGTTTGCCGTTGAGAATGCGCTGGCTGCCGTAGACGCCGGTGATGGGTCCCTTGGCGGGCCAGCGGAACCCTTTGACGTAGTCGGTGCGCGCGTCGAGCCGGGACCGCGCCTTGCGGACCATGGCCACGTCGCGGCGGATCCTCTCCAGATCTCTCTTCTTGCGCGGTGTCACCTTGGCGGGCGGCAGGCCGTCGATGCGCTGGATGCGGTAGTTGCGTTTGGCGATGCTCAGCTTGCGCACCAGGCGGGTGCCGTCGGGCAGCACCACTTCCAGGATGGAACGGGAAGGCGCCTCGCGGGAGAAGCCGATGACGAAATCCCCTTCGGGCGAGACCGGCACCGCTTCGCCGTCCTGGCGCACGCGGGCGCCGGGAACCGTCTTGCCGAAGACCACGGCTCCCTGTTCCAGCGGTCCGCGAAGGGTCAGCGGAGCCTCTTCCGCCCCGGCCAGCAACGCCAAGGCGACCATCGACAAAACGAGAAAACGCAACGGAAAGGACATGGGACCCAGGCGGTCGCTCCAACCATGGATGGCTGGGTATTTTAGCCCGAATATCACGATGGAATCCGGGATTTTCCCGGCGAATTTTTGTTCGGCGCTTCCCTGCGCCTCACCCCTTACGGGGCTTGCGCGAAAATTCGCTCCCGGCGAATTTTTCAAGCGGCGGGGTTCACGCCGGCGAATTTCGATGCCGCTCATCGGCTTGCGGCCGGTCGGAGAGCAACACCGGGCGAAAGGCATCTTGGAAAAATCCGACGAACGCGGCCCGTCGCGGACGCATGTGGATGGATCGTCGAACGAGCGCGCACAACGGCCTGAATCGCAGTGGCCGGGGCGATCCCCCGTTCGTGGGTCTGGAAGGGGAATGGCGGGGCGTCCGGGGCATGGATGCCGAGGCCGAGCCCACGGGGATGGGTTCACGGCGTCCCCGACGGCCCCCTTCCAGCCCCTTGGACCGGACTCCGCGACGAGCCGAGACCCGAATTCATGCAATGGCCCTGTCGGAACGGCCTGGCGCGATATTCGGGCCGGCAAAAGTTGATAGAATCGCCCGATGACCCCCCGCCCCGCGACCCCCCAGGTTCGCTCCGAGCCCTACACCTGGCCGGAGGTGATCCGCATGGTGCTCGCCTACCGCCGCGAACTGGTGGCGGCCAACGTCATCGCCGTGCTGGGCACCGCCGCCGCGGTGCCGGTGCCGCTGCTCATCCCGCTGCTGGTGGACGAGGTGCTGCTCCACAAGCCCGGCACCCTGGTGGCCTGGTCCAATCGCCTCTTTCCCGAGAGCTGGCACGGGCCGGTGCTCTACATCTTCGCCGTGCTGCTGCTCACCCTGCTGCTGCGGTTCGTCTCCCTGGCGTTCAACGTCTGGCAGGTGCGCGCCTTCACCCGCATCTCCAAGGACGTCATCTTCCGCATCCGCCGCGACCTGCTGAACCGACTTCAGTACTTCTCCATGGCCGAGTACGAAGTGCTGGGCCCCAGCACCGTGGCCTCCCATCTGGTCACCGACCTGGACGCGGTGGACCAATTCGTGAGCACCTCCACCTCCAAGTTCATCGTCGCCCTGCTGACGGTGGTGGGCACCGCCGGGGTGCTGCTGTGGATGCACTGGCAGCTGGCGCTCTTCATTCTGCTGCTCAATCCGGCGGTGATCTACGTCACCACCCTCTTCGGACGCAAGGTGAAGCAGCTCAAGGCCGTGGAGAACCGCGCCTGGCAGGCCTTCCAGGAGGCGCTGGCCGAGACCCTGGACGCCATCGAGCAGGTGCGCGCCGCCAACCGCGAGAAGCACTACATCCGCCGCATCGTGGAGAAGGCCGACCGCATTCGCCACCGCTCGGCCAATTTCACCTGGAAAAGCGACGCCGCCAACCGCCTCTCCTTCATGGTGTTCCTCTTCGGCTTCGACGTCTTCCGCGCGGTGAGCATGCTCATGGTGCTCTACTCCAGCCTCACCATCGGCGAGATGCTGGCGGTATTCGCCTATCTCTGGTTCATGATGGGACCGGTGCAGGAGCTGCTCAACATCCAGTACGCCTACCATGCCGCGCGCGCCGCCCTGAACCGCATCAACGCCCTGGTGGACGTGCGGCTCGAACCGCACTTTCCCCACGAGGTGAACCCCTTCGAAGGGAAGGAGACGGTCTCCATCCAGATGGAGAAGATCTGCTTCGCCTACGGCGACGGGCCGCTCATCCTCAAGGATGTGAGCCTGGAGATCGCCGCCGGCGAGAAGGTGGCGCTCGTGGGCGCCAGCGGCGGCGGCAAGAGCACCCTGGTGAAGATTCTGCTGGGCCTCTATCTGCCGCGGTCGGGGCGGGTCTGTTTCGACGGCGTGCCGGTGGAACGCATCGGCCTGGACGTGGTGCGCGACCATGTGGCCACGGTGCTGCAACATCCGGCCCTGCTCAACGACACGGTAAGGGTGAACCTCACCTTCGGCGACGAGGTGCCGGAGGAACGGCTCTGGCAGGCGCTGGAGATCGCCCAGCTGAAGGAGGTGGTCAAGCGCCTGCCACGCGGCCTGGAGACCCGCATCGGCCGCAACGGCGTGCGCCTCTCCGGCGGCCAGCGCCAGCGGCTGGCGGTGGCGCGGATGGTGCTACGCAACCCCAGCGTGGTGATCCTCGACGAGGCCACTTCCGCGCTGGACACCGACACCGAGGCGCGCCTGCACCGCGCCCTCTCCGGTTTCCTGAAGAACCGCACCACCCTTATCATCGCTCACCGGCTCAGCGCCGTGAAGCAGGCCGACCGGGTGCTGGTCTTCGAGGACGGCCGCATCGTGGAGGAGGGGCGCCACGAGCAGCTCATCGAGGAGGGAGGGCTCTACGCCAATCTCTACGGCCGGCAAGAGGCGTGAACGGCCCGACGAGGAGGGACGCCCGTTTCCCTGGGTTCCATGAGCGCCGGTGCCCGCATGGACTCGCCTCCTCGCCGGAATCACTGGTCGGGAATAACCGGATCGCCCGCTCCGATCAAGAACCTCCCTCGCAAATGGAGCCCGTCCTGAACCTTGTCGAAGGTTATATAACGTCCTCCTTCTTTGAGAAGATCGAACGTCGGTTGCCCGTTCTCGGGGGTCACGAGCACGCGGGGAACCGAATTTTCGACATCCATTTGCACGTAGAGACGGTACGTCCACCGATCCAAGCCGCCGAAGTCGTCCCTCTCTTCCACCATCAACGCCACGCTCACCGCCTCGCCCGCGTGCATTTTCAGGTTGCAGCCGGGGGAAGGCGGGCCGACGGGAATGTAACCTCCGTCTTCCACATAGTAATTCACCGGCCCGTTGGCGGAACACGTCATCCGTCTCATCGCGTCGAAATCGCCACGGGACGGCCCATCGACCAGGCTGAACCCTAGCCACGAGATCTCTCCCCCTCCACCGGTGAGGTCGTCGTCCCCGGATTCCACGGCCTCGATGGGCTCGTAAAGGTGAAGCGCGACGTTGTAACCCGCCACCGGTTTCGTACGATAGACCCTCTCGTCATAGATCGTTCCATTGAGGCGGGCCAACTGCACCACAACGTCGGCTCCCCAGGGAACGCCCTGGGCGCCCTCTTTCCGATAAGGCAGCGCGAATTTCGCCCAATACTCGCCCGACGATCTTTGCCGAATGGAAAAGGGCGTCGCCCTGGCCACCACTCTCCCGGAAACGATCGCGCGCGCCTCGACGCGGCGCAAACGCTCGCGCCATTCTGCCCCGGCGGGAGCGGATGCCTCGATGTACAAGACGTATTCTTCCCGGGTAAAGGAACCAATATGCGAAATCCTCGGATTCGCAAACGACAGCGTGGGAGAGTCCCCTCTGGCGTCGCGCACACCCGTGGCGCCGCCAGCCAGATCCAAGCGAACGAAGCGCCGATAGGAGAGGTCGTCGAATTCCACGTGGACCCTATTGGTCCCACGCTCCCCTCCGCAGTCGTATTCCAGATAGGCGTGCGGCCACCGCCGCGGCAACACGACCCTGCCGCGATAGGCGACTTCTCCGCCGGAGACCCGACGCTCTCTGCCAATCGCCGCCATGCCACCGGCAGCGGAAAATCCATGGACCGCAGCCGGCGCTCCGCTGCGATCGGCGGTGGGGTACTGGAGAACCCGGATCGCCGACCAGTCGTCGGCGGGACAGCGGCGATCGTCGGCCCGCTTGAGCACCTCGAAGTCCAGCACGAATCGAGCTGGGCAGACGGAACGCATTCCCGCCGCCAAAACCTCTCCTCTCTCATTGAGCAGTTCCACCGCGATTTTCTTGTCGCGCATGGTCTTGAGTGGATCGGAAGCCAGATTCCCGGGAACGTCGTTCGGCAACGTGAACCGAATTTCGGAATCGGAAATCTGCAAGCCTGCGGGCGACAGCGAGGTTCCCCCGCCCGCCAGCACCTCGCCGGCGGTGCCGGCGCGCACCCGTACAAAGCGTACTCCCCCGAAATTGCGCCCTTTCACGACCAAAGGGGAATGGCGCGCCGCGTCCAGATTGACGCAGGAGCCGGTCCAAGGAGTGTTGACGGACTCTTCCGAATCCGAAGCGAAGCCGGTGATCGCCGCCTGCGCGCTCTTGGCGACCCGCTCCCGGATGCCCATCGCCTCCGACGCGGCGCTCACGATGCCAGGATGCCCCGTCCGGCAAAGCGAGCGGTCCATCGCGGAAAGACCGGAATCATCGCCTTGGAGATGCCATTCGACCTCCACGGCGAGGCACTCTCCTTCGGCCAGATGAACCCCCATCCAGTAGTCACCTCCCTCATCGCCGGCCTCGCCCAAGGCCACGCGTCGCTCCTCGCTGACCCCGTGGGCAGGCAGGCCGGAAAAATCCATGGCATAAGCGCTTGCCGTTCCCTCTTTGTTCAATCGCACCTGCAGCAAGTCGGCCAACCGGTCGCTGGCGTTTCGCAAGCGGACGACCACGACGGGGGGCGCGTCGTTTTCGATCCGCAGCGTCTCGAAAAGGATATCTCCCTCCCGAATGAACCGAGCTCCCTTGGGAACCCCTCTGGGCGCCTCCGTCATCTTTTCGACGGGGATGCGCGGCTTGGTGCCGCTTTTGATTCCCAAATCGGACGACAAGGAAGGCAGGCCGCCCTTGGGAACCACCGCCGTTTCGGCCCGTTTTTTCGTCCCGCGCCGACCGGGAAGGCCCAGATCCGACGGCAGCTTCGGCACGGCGGGAAAAACATGACGCTTTTTGGCCGGCGCTTCCCCTTTCTTGCCGGAACCGGCGACGGAAGACGAGAAGGAAGGCGCCGCGCCGCCGACGCCCGCCGCCGGCAGTTTCGGAACCTTCATCAAGGTCTTTTCCTTCGTTTTCGGCGAAACGGAAGGCGACGGAAAATTGGGCACGGCCGGCACTTTCGGAATCATGCCGGCGGCCGTGGGCGCTTTGACCGTGGACGGCGACGGGAAGGCGTTCGGCCGGGGGGCGACCGCCGGAACTTTACCGGGCTTCGGAAAGGCGGCTCGCGGCGCCGCCGTCGCCGATGCCCCCGTTACCGGCTTTTGCGCCGCGGACGGAAGCGAACTTCCTTTTTCGAAACCGGAAAGGGGAAAACCGGCGGGCCGCTCGGGCGGCGTCTTCCCGACGGCGTCTTCCTTCCTTTTCGTGGGCGGCACCGCGAAAGAGCCGGCCTTGTCGATGATGGATTTGTTCGGCAGAACCGGAAACCCTCCTTGATCGGCCGAAACGGCCGCCATGGAGAAGATGACCGCCCAAGCAAACGCCGGCAGCGCCAGTTTCAAGCCCGATGCGTTCATGATTCTTCACCTCCTCTTCATCTTTTTTCTTTGTGTCGGCCCATCGCTCCTTCCGGTTCAACGACGAGAACGGCGACTCACAAACCGGCTCACTCGACGGTGACTTGGTACTCGCAACGGGCGTTGTTGGTTTCATCGCTTTCCGGCACGCCGTTGTAGGGGTCCACCGTCAGGCAGAGCCAGTAACGTCCCGGCGGCACGCCTCCAACCCGCAAGTTCCGTTGCTCCCGCGGGATCCTCATGCGCTCGTCGGCGGCCAGCGGCGGCGTGCGGTCGATCTGCCGCACCACGTAAACCCCGGGGGCATAACGTCCCCGTCGGGGCAGTTCCACTCCGTTGGTTTTCGAAAGCAGCACATGGACTCGATATCCGCAGCGGCCGTCGTAACCTGGCGCGGGCCCGGTCCCTTCGTTCAGCACCAAGATATTGAAGCGGTGAGGTTCGCCTTTTCTCAAGCGCGTGGGCGCTTTGACCGCCGCCGCCTCGAGGTCAGCCCGTCCGTTCCCCGGGCAAGAGGAAAGCTCGGGCGCCCGGTTCCCCACCCGCCCTCTCGTCGCCGGCTTTTTCCGGGGTTTGGAGGCGGCGCCAGCCGTGCCGGACTGGGGATCGCGAAAGATCCGGCCCAGCAGATCCTCCACCACTCTTCGCCTCGACGACCGCCGGGAGGAGCTTGCCGCATCTTGAGAGTCTCGGCGCGCCGTCCTCTTTTTATCCGCTGCCGCCACCAGCAGCTCTTTGCAGGCCACGTTGTTTCGTTCGTTCCGCTCCTTATGGTGATCCAGCGGATCCACCACGCCGCACATCCACCAACGCCCGGGGGGGATATCCCGCGGTATCTTGACCATCCGATGGGTCTGCCATCTCCCCGACGACGCCAGCTTCGATCCGGCGCGGAACACCCCGTTTCGCAACACGCCATCTTCCCGAAAATGGGAGGAGGAGCGCATGGAAAGGGGAATGGGCACCCGCCTGTCTCGGGAGATGACCAGCGCGACCATGACGGACCTCATACGACGGGAATTCGAATTTTCCTTCGCGGAGCTTCGAAAGCCGCGGTTCGACACCTTCACCCGCACCCCCAGCCGCTCGCCGGGCCGGGCGCGGAAACGGTCATTCTGCACCGACAAGACCAGATCCAGGCGGGCCGCGAAAACCGGCGTGGTCGCGGACACCGAAAGGAAGACCACGAGAACGCCCGCGCCAAACGCTTTCAGCATGGACATGATCACTTCCTCCCCCATCCTTGTTTTCTCGAAAATGCAATCGTGTGGAGATTCAGAAAACGCGCCGTTTGCGCCTTTTCAAGATTTCCATCCCTGGCCCTCCGAGCCAGATCGCGGCTCCGGCGGCGCTACCGGGACGGATCCGGTTGACACACCTCTTCCGCGCACGGTCCCAGGCCGAAAACGGTTCCGAACGCGATGCCGATGGTGGGTTCGTTGGCGTTGACGCCTTGCCTGAACTTGCAGCCCGCCCCCCCGTTTCCAGCGCCATCCGTGCCGGGCATCGGACGAGCGGTCGGAGAACCACAGCCGCTGGCCATCGCGGTGAGTTCCTCGATCGTAGGGGGTTCGGTGCGCTCATGCGCGCCGTGGGCCGCGCATTCCACCTCCTTTCCCGCCTTTCCCGCGCCCCCGAACCAGGAGGTCGCGGGGTTGGAAGGCGCGTTCTCGCCACCGGGGGTTTCTTCCGTCATGCCGCCCGCCTCAGCCGCGGGCGAGGGCTGCGAGGCGGGATTTTCACAACGGGAACGGGCCTCTTCCAGAAGGCGATCCGCCTGCCCTGCATAGAGCGCTTGCGCCAGACAAGCGTCGCATTGCAGTTGCGCGACGCTGCGCCCTCCGCCCAGGACATCCGGTCCTCGAAGAGGATTTTCACCTGGCCCCTGGCCTTTTCGACTGCCATCGATCACCAGGTCGCCTTTCACTCTTTTCCAATATTCGGGGGACCGTTTTTTGGAATCTGGCAGCTTGCTGCGCTCGCCCAGGGGATCGGGACCGTTGCAAAAAGCAGACTGGGATCCGGCGGCGCATGCGGCCCTCACGAGGCTTTCACTCGGCCGCAATCCGCTCCTTCGCGCGCTCTCCACCGTGCGGTGTCCCTGGCTTCGCAAATATTTCTCGAAATCGTGCAGCGCCTGGTCCGCCTCGTTGACATAATGGTCTCTGTAGTAATTCATGGCTTCTCCGACCAAGAAATCGCCGATATCCTTGGCGGTTTTGGCGGCCCCCAACAAACGTGCCGCCCCCTCTCCAACCAACCATGCCAACAGGTCCGACATGCCGTCCTCGGCCCACCCGCCGGGAATGCTGCGGCTGCGGCAGGCTTTCTCTTCCAGAACACGCCGGCATCTGGGGCTCACCTGCAGCGGATGCCGCCGACCGGATCCAATGCCCCCATTTTCCCTTCCGCCGCCCGACTTGCCCGAGCACGGATCGAAGCCTTCGACCTTCATGAAAAAGCCGCCGACTCCGCTCTCCGCCTTTGCGCCTTCGTTTCGTCCGAAGGCGCCCCTCAAGGCCCCGCATGCGCTGCGGCCTTCCCACAAATCTTCCAGGAACCTCCAGGCGGAAGGGGTGTCCTCGATCCACCAAGTGATGCTGTTTCCTTTTTCAATCACCCGCGCCTCCACCACGCCGTCGCCATCCGGGTCGTAATTGACCGCAACGGCAGGCCTGGTGACCAGAGTACCGACGAGCCGGCCGTCCACGATCAAAGGCAGCCACTCTTCATCGCCGCTTTTGTACAACCATCGGTCCTCCCGCCGAACCTTGCGGTCCGTGGGCAGCGGTTTCCGCACCAGCAGCAGAGCGTACACCCGCCCCCGCCGCCGCATTCCGCCCGAACCGTCGATCTCCAGCAGCTGGTAGGGTCGCCGCTCGCCCTTTCCCAATCGGAGCAACTGGTCTCTGGAAAGAGGCAGGTCGGCCAACGATGAAAGCGACGTCAAAGCGCTTGCATCCACGCCCGCGGGCACCGCCTCCCTTCCAGATTTTCCGAAAGGAGGGGGCAAATAGGGTGTCCGTCGCACTCGATGCGCGGGCTTTTCCCGCCCATCGACACTTTTCGGAACGGAGGTTGCCCCCGCCGGTCGTCCTTCTTTTTCGTCCGTTTCCGGGCGGGGGAGCGTCACCGTTTTTCCCGAACCTCGCCCCGCTTCCCCGCCGAGCGGCCCCGCTCCCTTCCGATTCCGGTCCGCCGCACCGGCGGTCGGGGCCTGCGTTTGCCTCCTTTCCCCCATATTCATTCCATGCGTGAGCGTCATCGGAGCGGAAGGCCGAGCCTCCCCGCCGGATGGGCCGCTTTTCTCGACGACCGGACGCACGGAGAAAAATGGGGGCACTTTCATGGCTTCGTCCTTCATCACCACGGGATCGTCCCCTCCCGAAGCCAACCCCCATGCGACCGTCAAAGCGAAATACAGAGTTCTCTTCATCCCTTATTCCCTCCCGACACGCCGTCCGATCCCGGTTGCGGTCTTCATTCAGGGGATGGGTCGTCGATTCTCCGGCCGGGGTTCACGCCTCCATCGGTTTTCCCGCATCGGCGGCCATCCAACCCTTCCTCAGCTCCGGCAACCCGTCATCGCCGAAAAGAGCGCCAGGTATCGACGAATCCTCGAAGCGGGGAACGGGGCCGGTCTGCCGTCACTGTTCGACCAATTCCACCCGCCGGTTTTTGGCGCGCCCCTCTTCCGTGGCGTTGCTCGCCACTGGCGCCACCGGCCCCACGCCCACCGGCTTCAGCCGCCTGGCCGGAATGCCGTGCCTTCCCACGAGCGCCCGAGTCACGGCGGCCGCCCTTCTTTTGGAGAGCGCCAGGTTGTAGTCGTACTCCCCGGTATTGTCCGTGTGCCCCACGACGTAGAGCCGGACGCGAGGATGGGCCTTGAGGTATTTGGCGATCTCCGACAAAGTGGCATTCGATTCGGGCTTGAGATGGTCGCTATCGAGATCGAAGGTGATTCCATAGAGAGCCACATGGCCTTTGGCACCGATCTCCGAAGCCATCTTTTCAGCGCCCACCACATCCAGTCGCGCGTCCAACGGACGCGATTCCACCACGCGCAGATAGGCCCAGTACCGGTCGCCCCAGGTGGTGTGATGGATGAAACTGTAAAGCGCCACCACCGCCTCCTTGCCTCGCAGAGCGCCTTTGGCCACGAGAACGTAGATGGGGCGGCTCAAGGGCGGAAACTCTTCGTGAAGCTTGGCCTCGCTTTTCGACACTCCGAAAAAACCTTTGTCGTCTTCATATTCGAACAACACCTGAAAGCCTTTTTCTTCCAGATTTCTCCGATATATCATCGCCGCTCCTTCGGCGCCCACGTCCTTGGGCAGCCAATAGTCGATCTTCCAGATCTCGCCGGACATCCGCTCCGTCTTCCCCACGAGCCCTTTTCTTTCCGACACGGGAAAAGTGATCGAACCGGCTCTTTTGTGCACATATTTTCCGATGATCGATCCGGGAACCCTCCCCAATCGAGGGTGGTCGGCGCTTCCGGCCACATCCTTACGCGGCGGCTTGGGCGCTGCCACCGCCGACGCGAAAGCCGCCACCAACAACGCCGTCATCGTCAATTTGAACCACTGAATCATCGCTCTCCTCATCTTCCGTTCTCCGGTTCTTCGATTTTTGTCCGTTTACGATCCGTCGCCGCAACCTGGGTGACGGAGAATCCCATGGCCGTACACCGGATCCACGCCCGGTTTTCCCGCATCCGACGCGCTTTCCAGCAATTCCTCCAACGCTGAAACGGTTCCCCGGCTCTCCTCCAGCGCCAGGGCGGCGGCGACGAAAGGAGCGGCGTACGAGGTTCCGCTGAGATAACGACCACCTCGCCGACCCGTCGGCAGCCAAAGATCCACGCCCGGAGCGGCGAGGGTCACATGGGAGCCCCGGTTCGCCAACCGCCATGCCCGCCCTTCGGCATCCACCGCCGTGACGCCCACCACTCCGTCATAGGCCGCCGGATAGACCGGTTCCATCTTTCCATCGTTTCCCGCAGCCGCCACGATCTGCAATCCCTTGCGCCGGGCCAACAACAACGCGAGTTCCAGCAGCCGGTTCGGCGGCCCGCCGATGCTCATCACCCCCAGTCGCACGTTCCGGCGTACCAACCAATCCAATGCGGCCACCATTTTTTCGGCGGTGGCGTCCACAATGTCGGCCTCACGGTTGCGCAGCACCACGGCAAGATGCAGTTCCGCGCCGGGAAGCAAGCCGCCGAAGCCCGAATCGCCGCGCCCGACCAACAGACCCGCTATCGCCGTGGCGTGATCCGCGGGCGCCGGTCGTTCGGCCGCTCCAAGAAAAGAGAACGATTCGATGGCAGCCCCCCGCAAAGCAGGATGGGCTCTTTCGACGGGTCCATCCACCAAGCCGATACGGGCGTCCCGGCCACAGTCTGAAGTGCTGTTCCAGCCGATCAAGCGCTGCCCGTAGATCAAGGCTTTCCCTCCCATGGGTCGGTAACGGTGGTTCACGTCCATCCACACGTCGGGAGAGGTTTGCCTCAGCGCCACCAGTAACGCTTTTTCATGGCCCTCCGGCACCCGAAAAACGCTCAATATCATTCCCAGCCCGTGCAACACCTTGCGACGGCGCAGACGATAACCGCTTTGTCTCATGGCTTGCGCCACGGCTTTGGCCACCTCGAGCTCCCCGCTCGCAATGAGGATCTCGCCCGGTTCGATTCCCCGGTCCACGGTCGCCGCCAACGACGACGGCAAAGGAGGCAGGGACGGTAGAGACCGATCGAGAAAATCCCCCCGCGACAAAGCATTCCGCCGAAAAACAGGCTGTCCGCTCGCTCCAGGCTCGGGCGCCTTCCATTCTCCAGACGTCTCCCCGCCGCTGGAACCGTCGGCCGCCGGCGCATCGGAAGAGGACTGGCCACCCTCCTCCTGATCCGCAACGTAAAATCGCGCATGCGCGGATTTCCAACGGGAGGAGGCGTCGAACACCGTTTCCCTGTTTCCAACCGCGACCATCCATTGCCCTCGATCTCCACGGGCATCGGAGGAAACTCGGCCACCTCCTTCCGCGGCCGCCAGCGAAGCGGCCAGGAGCACCAGCGCTAACGATCCGACCGCCACTTTCATGGCCCTCTCACCTCTTTCACGATATCCGACGACACGAGCCGGTTTCGGACGCGGGCGACCGCCCCTCTTTTGGCGGAGACGATCCGCAGGCGGTATACGCCCAAGGCGCCCGGCCCTCCGGCAAACTCAAGACCCGCCTGCTGCAACAGACGGCGGATCCGACCTTCCGTCGCGTCTTGGCGGAAACGAACCTGGAACACGACCTCCCCTCTTCCTCCTTCCTCTCCCAAAGGCCGATAGAGCGCCGGCGAAGAGGAGCGTTGGTGGAAAAGCACGCCCAGAATCGCCCCTTCGACGACCACCGCCAAGCTCGCCGCCATGGCCAGCCGCCGCCACCAAACCGGATTCCGCTTCACGCCCGCCCTTCCTTCTTCTTCGATCCGCTCGCGCCGTATGCGATTTTGCAATTCCTCCCACACCTTCTCGTCCGGCTTCCGGTCCCTCCATTTCTCCTTCGCTCCCCGACACACCGCCTGGAGAAAACGGTACTCGAGCCGGCATCGCTCGCAGTTCTCGATGTGGACGAGCACCCGGCGTAGTTCAGGTTCTTTCAAAGAGCCATTCGCCAGCAAGGGCAACAAATCGTCCGGATGCGTTCCCCCGTTCATTTGCCGATTCGATCGATTCGTCATTCCAATGCCCCGCAATGGCCCTAACGGCCGAGATTCGGTATCCACCCTTCAGTCGAGCGAAAAGACAAAAGGGTTCATTGACGAGGGAGGCCGTCGAGTTGCAGGCAAGCTTTGATCTTGCGTCTGGCATGGTGGATCCGGGTCTTGACCGTACCTTCGGGACAATCCAGGATCGCCGCGATCTCTCCATAGGGGAGGTCCTCGAAGAAAGCCAGGTAGACCACCTGTCGCATGGGGGAAGGGAGCCTTTCGATGCAAGCCTCGACCCGGTCCAGGTCCTGGCTCGCCTCAACCGCCTTCTCCGTCATCGAAGAGAGGGAGGAGGCTTCATCGGCCGTTATCGAATCCAAAGCGTCTTCGCCGGCATCCCCTCCCTCTTCGCACCACCGGCGACGGCGCAATTTATCCAGAATCTTGTGGTGGGTGATCCCCAGCAGCCATGTGGCCACCGCCGATTTACCCTGATAACGCGCGGCGCTTCCCCGCCACACCTCGAAGAAAACCTCGTTGACCACATCCGCCGCATCGGCTTCCACCCCCAATCTGGACAAGGCAAAACGGTAGACGCGGGCGGAGAACCGTTCATAAAACCGCTGGAGCGCCTGCTCGTCGCCCGCGCTGATTCTCCGAAGCAATACCCGTTCAGGGTCCTCCGCCATTGCCCCCACCTCCGGTCCCGCCGCCACGCCAGAACCGCCTCCATTCGCTCGCCGCGATGGTTCTTCCTTCCGCGTCGAAGGCGACCACCCGCCACCATCCCAGGCCGTCCTTCATGCGCTCCATGACCAACGGCGAGAAAACGGCTTTGGATTGTCCACCCGCCACCAACTGACCCGCCTGAATGGGGGATTCGTCAGCGGAGCGGTTGACCACCGTTCCGAACGCACCCTCCTCCGCGCCGCGGTACTCGATGCGATAGGCCGCCGCCCCTTCCACCGCGCTCCATTCGAGGGAATCCCCTTTCCCCAAACGAGCGCCCGGCCCCGGCGTCTTGATGACGATGCGCTGGGGAATCGGAAGGCGGTTACCATCCCCTTGAACGAAGTAGCGCAAAATCAGCCCTTCGCCATCGATCGCGGGCTCGAGCACGCGGAGCCGCACAAGATAAAGACCGGAAACATGCGTGGGCAAAAGAGGGCCGTTCAAAACAGCACGCCCATTTCCGTCGAGATATCGATGTACGGTCAGCAAAGGACGATAAACCGGCGTGCCCTGGGTGCTGCCCGGCTCGGCCACTTCCCAGCGGGCTCGCAGCAACCCACGTCCATCGTACTGGACTTCCGCATGGATCCCCAGTTGCGTTCCCGCCGCCACCACGCGGTTGACGGCACCATCGTCGAAACGCATGCGGATGAAAGAGAGCGCAAATTCATTGCTGCCGATGCCGCCGCTCTGGATGGGCAGCTCCAGCCGGGCCTGGAATCGGGAAGGAGACAACGATTCTCCGAAGATTCGACACAAGGCGACGACATTGGCACCCCTCCGGCGGGCGGCCACCACCAAGGCCGGAGGAATGGCCACCTTTTCGCTCAAAGTGGCGGCGCCCCCATACGGGGGGGCGCCGTTCAACTGAAAAGTGCCGGAAACCGTGGTGGGAAAGGCTTGCAAAGGAGCGCAACCATTGCCCGAAGGGATGCCGATCACCAGCTGATTCGAAAAAACCCGATCGACGCGAAGATTCGGAGGCGCTTTGAAAGAGACGTTCACACTCCACCGCAACCGCACATCGTTCACCCTGTTCTGAAACACCAGCGCTGGATCGGACGTACCGACCGCCACGTCGATGTCGGCCTCCGCGGTCGCAAACCACGACACGGCCAGAACCGACAAGAGCCATGCAATTCTCGCCTTTTTCGAAGCTCTTTCACTCGCCCATGCCATAACCGACCCTCACACCCATGTAGAGTTGCCAATCGTTCTCGTTTCCTGCACCGCTTTCCCATCGCTGATGCACGCCGCTGAGGCTCAGCGCAACGTCGGGGCGCCCTTCCTTCGGCGAGAACAGCGTCCAGGAAATCCATCCCGAAACGATCACGCTTTTTTCATCCAGAGAGTCGGCCTCACGCCGGTTACGGTTCAACATGGGCGTGACGCCCATGGACAATCTACCGTCCATGATTCCCGACAACGTAACGGGCAACTGGTAGTTTTCGGTTATGGTTCGATCGCCGCCGCCGTCGTATCGCGTCACATCCCTGGACAACTGCGGCTGGAATATGAGGCGGTTTTCCAAGAACCCCAACGCATAACCGAGCGACCAGCCGTTGGTGCGGCTATCCGCGTGCACGCCGGTGAAATCCTCGTTCCGCGCCGTGGTGAGGCGAAGATCGCCCGTGCCTCCGAACAGGGCGAAGGAGAGGCGCCCTCCCAGAGTGCGCGTGGAGTCGTTCGCGAGCGGGTAGGGATAGCCCAGCGGACGGGTCACCGGGCGCCCACGCACACGACTTCCATCCAAGCCTACCGAGGTAACGAAGCCCGCCAGCGGCCGATCGAATCCATAGGAGAGATCCAGGCGCAGATCGTCGAGGCGCGAGGTGGGAAACGACTCCACCTCGTCCACATTGTTTTCAACCCTTCTGAACGAGGCGCCGGCTTGCAGCCCTCCCCGAGCGATGCCGAGACTGAATTGCGCCGCCTTTTGATCGCTCTGCTGGGCCGGGTTCATCAGGCTGTAGTAATAAGTGCCGATGCGGCCGACAGAAACTTTGAAGGTCCAGAGCAAGGGAGTGGCCGAAGAGGAATTCAGCTGTCCATCCAGCGCCATCCCCAACAGCCAGGCGTCGTCATTCACATCGTCCATCAAGGTGCCGGAAGCATCGCCATTCCAGCGCGTTCGCGCATATTCTCCATGCAGCTTCAGCTTACCTTCGAAAAGCTGGCTCGAGCCGGAGAACACGATTCCCCGCCCCTTTTGCCGATATTCCGCTCCGTAGCTCCCTTCTCCGCCCAGAGTGCCCTCTCCACCGTAAGCCATGGCTTGCAGCACCAGCCGTTCGGGATGTTCCTCCAACGGGAAAAGAGTGAACGCCCCCCCTGCAAGACGGTTTTTCGGATCGGTCACCCCGAGACCATGCTGAAAGCCACTTTCGCTATCCGGTCGACTCATGAAGGCGGAGAAACGGTAACGCCGGCGATCCCGAACGCCCAGATCGACCTGAATTCCGCGGTAACTGGAGCCGGCGCTGAGCAGGCTCCCGGCGAGGGGAGAGAAATGGCCCACCTTGGCGCCGATGGTTCCGCGCTCGAGGTTGAGCAGATAATTGCTCAGCTCCAAGCGCCGCCGTGCCGCCGAACCGTTTCCTCCGCTGCTGTAGCCCAGATCCATGTGCGCGTCCGCACGCCACTCGCCGCCACCGGCGGCGCCCTCCAGGCGCAAACTCCCATTCCCGCTCCACTCTTTTCCCTGCTCTTTCCAGGCGTCGGTGGCATCCAGCCTGCGCGCGGCGGTAAGCTCCGCCGCCACATGTCCCCTCGCCTCCCGAAACAACCGCGAATACCGAACCTCCAACTGCCAAACGCCCCGTTCTTCCACGCTTCCATCCAGCGCGTACTCCACCACTCTCAGTTCGTGCCTCCCCGGTGACAACGGTTCCACGGGCCGATAGACCACGTGATCCGTTTCCCGCGCCACCATCCCCGTCACGTCCACGCCATCGAGTTCCAGCGCAAGACGCGCCAACAGACTTGCCGGCCAGTCGCGGGGAATCCGGATGCGGATGGCGTCCCGCCCTCCACGCCACCCTTTTTCCGGCGCTTCGAGCGCGAGTCCTTGGGAGGAGGAAGAGAGCGAGCCGAAGGAAGGCCCGAAAAAGAACAGTAGCAGCAACGGCGCCAGCAGCGTACGCCACAAACGAGAGGTTTCCATCACTCCATCCCTCGACCTTTAACGGTCTTATTTTTTTTCGAGTGCCGGCCCCTTCCTTATACGCAAAAAATGCGGAGACGAGGGGTTGGAAGCTTCGCGCGACAGCGTTATGGTCGTTTTCGCAAAAGCTTAGTTGAATCCACGCCCCTTGTCATCCATCAGGTTCATGTAGAAACGGCCGGGGCTGTGGGGGTCGCGCAATATGTCGCCCACCCGTGGAACGAAGCGCCCCTGACGGCGATCCTCGAAGTAGAGACGCAACGTCTCCCGCACCACGGCGAAGGCGAGCTCGTCCCAGGGAATCTCCTCTTCCCGGAAGAGCGCCACCTCCAGCGACTCTTCGCCCGGCGCGAAACGGGCGTCGGCGAGCCGCCCCCGGAACAGCAGATAGACCTGGTCGATGTGCGGCAGGTTGAAGGTGGTGTAGAGCTGCAGAATCTCCACCCGGGCCTTGGCCTCCTCCCAGGTTTCCCGCGCGGCCCCCTCCTGGCAGCTCTCGCCGTTCTCCATGAAGCCGGCGGGCAGGGTCCAGAGGCCGTAGCGGGGCTCAATGGCGCGCCGGCAGAGAAGGAGACGACCATCCTCGTACTCGGGAATGCAGCCGGTGACCAGCTTGGGGTTTTGATAGTGGATCTCGCCGCAACGCGTGCAGACATGGCGCTCGCGGCTGTCGCCGGGCGGCACCCGAAGCTCCAGGCGCCCGCCGCAGCTGCTGCAATAGTTCATCCGCTCTTCCGGCTTTCCGTTCCGCATTGCGTGTAAACTAACACCCTTCTCCGGCCACTGGAAAGCTGCAACCTTTAATGGACCCCTCTTCCGGCCCCTCCCCCATCGGTCTGCTGCTGGTGAATCTGGGCTCCCCCGACTCGCCCGAGCCCGCCGACGTGCGCCGCTACCTGGCGGAGTTTCTCCAGGACCCACGGGTGGTGGAGATGCCGCGCTGGCGCTGGCTGCCCATCCTGCACGGCGTGGTGCTCAACGTGCGGCCCCGCCGCTCCGCCGCGGCCTATCGCAAGATCTGGACCGAGGAGGGCTCGCCCCTGCTGCTCCACACCCGGCGGCAGGCGCGGGCGCTCGCCTCGCGGCTGGGCGGGGCGGTGAAGGTGGTGCCCGCCATGCGCTACGGCAACCCCTCCATCGCCGCCGGCCTGGCGGAGCTGCGAAAAGCGGGCTGCGAGCGGCTGTTGGTGTTTCCGCTCTACCCCCAGTATTCGGCCACCACCACCGCCTCGGCGTTCGACGCGGTGACGAAAGAGCTGCGCAACTGGCGCTGGATCCCCGAGCTGCGACTGGTGAACCAGTATTACGAGGACGACGGCTACCTGGATGCCCTGGCCGCCAGCGTGCGGGATTTTCACGCGCAAGAAGGCAAGGCGGAAGCGACGCTCTTCTCCTTTCACGGCATCCCCCGCCGCTACGCCGATCAGGGCGACCCCTATCCCTCCCAATGCCGGCGGACCGCCGAACGGCTGGCCGCGCGCCTGGAGCTGCCGCCCGAGCGGTGGCGGTTGAGCTATCAGTCCCGCATGGGCCGGGAGCCCTGGCTGGAGCCGGCCACCAGCGCAATCCTGGAGCGGCTGCCCCGGGAAGGGGTGAAGCGGGTGGAGGTGCTCTGCCCCGGCTTCGCCGCCGACTGCCTGGAGACGCTGGAGGAGATCGCCATGGAGAACCGCGATCGCTTTCTGGCCGCGGGAGGGACCCACTACCGCTACATCCCCTGCCTGAACGACCGTTCCGACCACATCGACGCGCTGGCGGCCATCGCCCGCCGCCATTTGGGAGGCTGGCTCAATGAGTGACGTTCCACGCCCCACCGACATCATCCTCCATCGGAAATCCCACGAGCTGGAGATCGCCTTCGACGACGGCAGCCGCTTCACCTACCCCGCCGAGCTGCTGCGCGTCTACTCCCCCTCGGCCGAGGTGCGCGGCCATTGGGGTCAGGGCGCCACCCTGCAGTTGGACAAGCAGGACGTGAACATCGCCGACATCCGGCCGGTGGGCCAGTACGCCATCAAGATCGTCTTCGACGACGGCCACGACTCGGGCCTCTTCGACTGGGGCTACCTCTACGACCTGGGGCGCAAGCAGGCGCTCTACTGGACCCGCTATCTCGACCGGCTGCAACAGGCGGGACACGAGCGCAAGCCCCCCTCGTGGAAGGGGCGGGACGAATCCTCTTAGCCATGGCCATGGCGCGAGGGAGAGGGGGCACCGGAGGAAGTCTCAAGACGAGCGATAACGAAACCCTCCCTTCTCCAGCCCTTTCCGCAACGCTTCGAAAGCCGCCGCCACCTCCTTCAAAGGGCCGCGGAAGCCAAGCTCCACGAAAGGAGCCTCGCCCCGCCGCGGCAAACTGAAGAGCTTCACTCCCGGCCAGGCGGCGTCCAGCTCCTGCAACAGGGGCATGAGGGCGTTCTCCGTCACATCGGGCACGCGCAGCGACCGCACCGTCTCTCCCTCTTCGTCGCCATAGCGGCATTCGAGCACCCAGGCGGCCATGGGGTGGGCCATTTCGGGAAAGCCCGGAAGGAAGTGGTGCCGACGGAGGGAAAAGCCCGGCACTTGGTTCACCGGATTGGGGATCAGCTCCGCCCCTTCCGGCAGGTCGGCCATGCGCAGCCGATGGGGCCGGGCCGACTCGCCGAAACGCTCGACGATGAGCGCCTCCGCCTGGGGATGACGCACCAAAGGCACGCCGGCCGCCTCGGCGGCGCACCCTCGGGTGTGGTCGTCGGGCGTGGCGCCGATGCCGCCGCAACAGAAGACGGGCCTGCCTTCCTCCATGGTCTGGCGCAGTCGGGCGGTGAGGAGGATGGGATCGTCAGGCAGAATCTCCATCCAATGGAGCGAATGGCCGTGTTCCGCCAGCAACCCGCGAAAAAAATCGAAATGGCGGTCGCGCCGGCGCCCGTCCAGGATTTCGTCGCCGACGACCACCAGTCCGAACTTCACGACCGCCTCCCCCGCAATTTCGCCACCGCCTCGCGGACCGCCTCGGACAGATAGTAGAAATACATCTCCAGGGTGTTGATGCCCACCATCTTCTTGACCAACTGGTGGCCGTCGGGGTCCAGGAAGAGGAGCGTGGGCGTCACGTAGACGCCGTAACGGTGGGCGAAATGGGCGGCGGAGACCCGTCGCCCCGAAAAATCGGCGACCGTCTCGCCGGCGTCGATGAGAACTTCCCCCAGCAGAATCTCATTGGCGAAATCGCCGGCCTTCACCATGGGATGGAGCACCTCCTCTTTGATCTTGTGGCAGTAGGCGCACTCCCGCTGGGAGATCAGCACCACCAGCACCCGCCGCTCGCGACGGGCGCGCGCGGCCAAGGCGCGAAAATCGTCGAATCTTTCAAGGCGGATCACCCAAACCCCTCCAGCGCCGCAATCCCCGATTTCATAGGCCGCCGTTCCCCCGTCCTTTCCCCGCTTGGAGAGCGGAACGCCGTTCCATTCTATGGGAACGGCAACTTTTTGCTACCATTGGAGTCCGTAACCACAAAGCCATCGTCTTTATTTTTCCATGAAAATCCTTGCCGACCTCTTTCCGGTCATCCTCTTCTTCGCGGCCTACAAGTTCGCGGGGATCTACACCGCCACCGCGGCGGCCATCGGCGCTTCGGTCGTCCAAGTGGCCTGGAACCGCTGGCGGCACGGCAAGGTGGAAACCCTGCAGTGGGCCACACTGGGGCTCATCCTCCTCTTCGGCGGACTCACCCTGCTGCTGCACGACCCCGTCTTCATCAAATGGAAGCCCACGGTGGTCAACTGGCTCTTCGCCGCGGCCTTTCTCGGCTCCGCGCTGTTCATGGAACGCTCTTTTCTGCAGCGTCTCATGGACCAGGCCGTGAGTCTGCCCGACAGCGCCTGGAGACGCCTCAATCTGGCCTGGGTGGGATTCTTTCTCTTCCTGGGCGCCGCCAATCTCTATGTGGCGTTCCATTTTCCGGAAGAGACCTGGGTCAACTTCAAACTCTTCGGCATGATGGGCCTCACCATCGTCTTTCTCGTCGCCCAGGGGTTCTACCTGGCCCGCCACATGGAGTTGGAAGAGGAACACTGAATGCTCTACTGCATCCTTGGCACCGATGGCGCCGACAGTCTGGAACAACGCCTCGCCGCCCGTCCCGCCCATCTGGAACGACTGAAACGGCTCCAGGAAGAGGGGCGCCTGGTGCTCGCCGGACCTTTTCCGGCGGTGGACGCGGAAGATCCGGGCAGCGCCGGTTTCACCGGCAGCCTCATCGTCGCCGAATTCGAGAGCCTGGAGGAGGCTCGCGCCTGGGCGAATTCCGACCCTTACGTCTCCGCCGGAGTCTATAAGGAAGTTTCCATTCAACCCTTCAGGAAAGTACTGCCATAATGAAAATTCGCAACAACGCTCTCGTCGCCGCCTGCGCCGGCCTGGCCCTGCTCGCCCTGTCGTCGGCCGAAGCCGCCGACGCCGGACCCGCATCCGCAAAGCCCCAGCCACTGGTGATCATCAACGGCCAGCCCATCGACAATCTGGAGGTGGCGGCCTTCAACGCCCTCCAGGGTCAGCGACCGGCCACCACCCGGCAGGCTCAGATCAAACTGGTGAACCAGCTGGTCAACACCCTGCTCATCGCCCAGCAGGCCGAAAAGGAGGGGCTCGACCGGCACCCCAACGTCAAAGCCGCGCTCGACATGGCGCGGATGCAGGTTCTGGCCGAGGCCAAGATGAGCGATTATCTCAAGTCCCATCCGGTCAGCGACGAAGAGCTGCAGGCGGCCTACAAAAAGCGCTACAGCGGCGTCAATCTCAATGAATACAAGGTGCGCCACATCCTGGTGCAGAAGAAGGAAGAGGCCGAAGAGATCATCAAGCTGCTGAACCAGGGCAAGAAGACGTTCGCCGAACTGGCGAAGGCCCGCTCTCTGGACCCCAGCAAGGAGAACGGCGGCGAACTGGGCTGGATCGGCCGTCAGCAGGTGGTGGAACCCTTCGGCGACGCCATGGTGAAGCTGAAAAAGGGGGAATACAGCAAGGCGCCGGTGAAGAGCCCCTTCGGTTGGCATGTGATCCAGGTGGACGACATCCGCAAGCAGCCGGTGCCTCCGATGAAAGAGGTGAAGGCGCAACTCACCAACGAACTGCGCAAGAAGAAGCTCGCGGAGTACATCACCGGCCTGCGCAAGCAGGCGAAGATCGAAGTGCCGGGCCGCAAGGCGGAAGCGAAAAAGGGCAATTAGGCACGCTTCGGCAAGGAGGATGACCCGCGGGCTCCCCTCGTTGCGTCCCTACTCCTCTTTCTTGCCGCGCTCGATGGCGTGGAGGGGCACCACTTCCGCCTCCGGCTTCTCGTCGGCGTAGTAGGGCCTCTCGCGCACCGCCCCGGCGGCGTCGGCCAGCTCCCGCTCACGCGCCGCGATGAGGGCGAAGCACTGCTTGATGTCCTCGATGGTGCTCGGAGAGAGCGGATGCCTCATGGTCTTGAACTCAGGGGTGGTGTCCTTGACGATCTGCGCCAGCACCTTGCGCATCACCATCAGGATCTCGCGCTCTTTTCTGCTCTCGTCGCTCATTTCGCTGCTCTTGGAAAGTGGGGATGACTCCGAGCATACCCGAACGCTTCCCCTGATTTCCACGGGGTAGGCGCAGGAGCGGCGGCTCCTGGTCAGTCGAACAGGGTGTCCATGGAAAACCCCTGCTGTTCCAGAATGACGCGCAACCGCCGCAGCGCGTCGATCTGGATCTGGCGCACCCGCTCCCGGGTCACGCCCAGTTCGCGGGCCACCTGTTCCAGGGTGGAGTTCTCATATCCTTGCAGGCCGAACCGGCGCACCACCACTTCGCGCTGTTTTTCCGAAAGCTTCTCCAGCCAGGCTTCCAGGTGCGCCCGGATGTCCACCTCCTGGAGAAGGTCGGTGGGCTCCTGGGTCTTTTCGTCGGCGATGCTGTCCAGCCGGGGCCGGTCCCCCTCGCGCCCCTGGGGCAGATCCGCCGAGACCACCCGCTCGTTGAAGCCCAGCATGCGCTCCACCTCTTTCAAAGGGCGGTCCAGCAACTCGGCGATCTCCTCGGCGGTGGGCTCGTGGTCGAGCTCCTGGCTCAGCTTGCGGGCAGCGCGCAGGTAGACGTTGATCTCCTTGACCACGTGGATCGGCAGGCGGATGGTGCGGGTCTGGTTCATCAACGCCCGCTCGATGGTCTGGCGGATCCACCAGGTGGCGTAGGTGGAGAAACGGAAGCCCTTGTCGGGATCGAACTTTTCCACCGCCCGGATGAGCCCCAGGTTGCCCTCCTCGATGAGGTCGAGCAGCGCCAGGCCACGGTTGAGGTAACGGCGGGCGATCTTCACCACCAAGCGCAGGTTGCTCTCGATCATGCGCGCGCGGGCCTGCTCGTCCCCTTGCCGGATTCGGCGCGCCAACTCGATCTCCTCTTCCGCGGTCAGCAGTCGCGCCGCGCCGATCTCCCGGAGGTAGAGGCGTGTGGCGTCCATCTGCTCACCCCTGGCCGTCAGGGAGGAGACCGCACCGATGACCTCTTCGTCCTCTTCTTTGTCCATCGCTCCTCTCCAGCGCCGCCGGCGAGGCGGAAAGTCAACCTCTTGGCAGGTAGATCAGCGGATCCACCGGCTTGCCGTACCGGCGGATCTCGAAATGGAGCAGTGCCTTGCCGGCGCTGTCCACGCCCAGATCCGATATGTGCTGACCGCGCTTGACCTTCTCCCCCTCTTTGACCAGCAGCCGGCTGTTGTGGCCGTAGGCGCTCAGAAACTCGTTGTTGTGCTTGATGATGATAAGCTGGCCGTATCCGATGAGTCCACTGCCGCTGTAGACCACGGTGCCCGACTCGGCGGCCAGCACCTTCTGTCCCCGCGCCCCGGCGATCTTGATGCCGTCCCGATCGGGATCGCTGTAGGAGAAGCGGGAGATCACGGTACCGTGAATGGGCCAGCGCCAGTGCAGTTTCCTTCCCGTTTGTTTGGAATGCCGCGCGGTGGTGCGGCTCCGTTTCTTGGTGCTCGCCGTTCCCCGCCGCGCCGTCGAACTCTGCCCTTTGGCGGTGCTGCTTGCCGTGCGCTTCGGCGGCGGAGGCGGTCGGAGTCGCAGGAGCTGCCCCGCGAAGATGGTGTAGGGAGGCTTCAGGCGGTTCCAGCGCGCCAGGGTGCGGTAATCGACCCCGGCACGCCAGGAGACCGCCCACAGGGTGTCGCCCTTTTTCACGCGGTACCAGGTTCCCGTCAAACGCGTCTGGTGAGCCCTGTGGGTGGCGTGATGGAAGGGCGCTGGCGCCCGCGAGGGCGCGCCGCAAGCGGCCAGCAGCAGAGACAGGAGCACCGGCCAAAGCCGTTTCCAGGCAGCGATGTGATCCTCCTTTCGCACTCCTCCTCCCTAGGGCGAGCCGCTCGCGTACACCAGGAGCCCCAGCGCCACCAGGGCCACCACTCCCCAGCCGATCCAGTCCATGTAGCGGTGCAGCCGCTCCTCCATCGCCGCTCCGCCCCAGGCCATGAGCACCGCCACCAGAAAGAAGCGGCTGGCCCGGCCGATGAAAGAGGCGACGAGAAAGAGGGGAAAGTTCATGGAGATCACCCCGGCCGTGATGGTGAACACCTTGTAGGGGATGGGCGAGAAGCCGGCCAGAAAGATCGCCCAGAAACCCCAGCGGTCGAACCACTCCCGGGCGAGCAGATACTTGTCGTAGTAACCGGCCTGGTGGAGCCACCCCGAGACCAAGTCGAAGGCGAAGGTGCCAATGAGGTAGCCCAACACCCCGCCCGCCACCGAGGCCAGGGTGGCGAGCAGGGCGAAGCGCCAGGCGCGCCCCGGCTGGGCCATGCTCATGGGAGCCAGCATCACGTCCGGCGGCACCGGAAAGAAGGCCGCCTCGGCGAAGCTGAGGGCGCCGAGGTACCAGGGCGCATGGGGATGGCGGGACCAGGACATGGCGCGCCGGTACAGGGAGGAAAAGATCTTCAACGGTCCACTCCACTCAACAGGGGAACGAAATTCACCGGCTCCAGCAGCTCGGTCTCGTAGCCGCGGGCAGTGCGCGTCACCCGCGCCAGCGCCTGTCCATCGCGTCCGCCCACGGGCAGCACCATGCGCGCTCCCGGGCGCAACTGTTCCACCAACTGCCGGGGAATGCCCTCGGGCGCGGCGGTGACGACGATGCCGTCATAAGGGCCGCATTCGGGCAACCCGATGCTGCCGTCGGCATGGCGCGGATGGATGTTGCGCAACCGCAGCAGGCGGAAGCGCGCCCGCGCCTGTTCCAGCAGCACGCCGATGCGCTCCACGGTGTAGACCCGCCGCACCAACGGCGCCAGCACGGCGGTCTGGTAACCCGAGCCGGTCCCCACCTCCAGGACCCGGTCCAGCACTCCTCCGTCGAGGAGCGCCTCGGTCATGCGCGCCACGATGTAGGGCTGGGAGATGGTCTGCCCCATGCCGATGGGCAGCGCCGTATTTTCGTAGGCGCGGCTGGCCAGTGCCTCCTCCACGAACAGGTGGCGGGGAATGGCTCGCATGGTCTCCAGCACCCGCTCGTCGCGGATCCCTTCGCGGCGCAGAGCCTCGATGAGCCGATCGCGGGTGCGCTCGGAGGTCATGCCGATGCCGCTCCGTAGCAGATCCAGGTTCACCGCGTCGCCTCCAGCCAGCGCGCCACCACGGGAACGGCGCCGTGACGAGTGAGATCCACCTGAATGGGGGTGACGGAGACGAAGCCGTTGCGCACCGCGTGAAAGTCGGTGCCCTCGCCCGCATCCTGCTCCGGCCCCGCCGGCCCCACCCAGTAGATGGGGCGCCCCCTGGGATCGAGCGCCTTCACCACCGGCTCGGCCTTGTGACGGTGGCCCAGCCGCGTGGCCCGGAATCCTTGCAGCTCCTCCCAAGGCAGATCGGGTACGTTGACGTTGAGAATGGAGTCGGCCGCCAGCGGCTCGCGCCGCAGCCGTTCCACCAGTTCCCGCGCCACCCGAGCCCCCGTCTCCAGATGGCGCGGCGCGTGGGAATCCATGGAGACGGCCATGGCGGGATAGCCGAGGAAACGCCCTTCGGTGGCCGCCGCCACGGTGCCGGAATAGATCACGTCGTCCCCCATGTTGGCGCCGGCGTTGATGCCGGCCACCACCATGTGGGGTTCCTCCTCCAACAGTCCGGTGATGGCCAGGTGGACGCAGTCGGTGGGGGTTCCCTCCACGCGGACGACCCCCTCCTCCACCTCTTGGGCGCGCAAGGGCATGTCCAGGGTGAGCGAGTTGCTGGCGCCGCTGCGGTCGCGGTCCGGCGCCACCACCACCACCTCCGCCAGCTCGCCCAGCGCCTCGGCCAAGATTCGCAGGCCGGCCGCCCGGTAGCCGTCGTCGTTGCTGATGAGGATGCGGAAAGCCATGCGCCGGATTCTACTGAAAAGCACCGCCGCCCACACGCGCATCGGCTAAAATCTGCGAATGGATTCCGGCGACGAGAAAAAGGACGGGGATCTGAATCTGTTCCGCCAGGCCATGGGCGGGGTGCGTCCCCTGGACCACGACCGCGCCGAGCCCTGGCGCCGGAAACCCAAGCCTGTACCCTTGGAACGCCCCGGCGACGAGCGGCCCGGCGACGAGCTGGGCGACACCGCCGAAGAGGCGCCCGAGTTCCTCGAATTCCGGCGTCCCGGCATCCAGAACCGTCTGTTCCGGGACCTGCAGCGGGGCGTGCTGGAGCCCGAGGCGACCCTGGATCTGCACGGCATGCGGGTGGAGGACGCCCGCCGCGCCCTCGGCCGCTTTCTCGACCAGAGCCTGCGCTCCCGGCGCCGCTGCGTGCGCATCATCCATGGCAAGGGCAAAGGCTCCGGCGGCCAGCCCATCATCAAGCAGCGGGTCAACCAGTGGCTGCCCCAGCGCAAGGAAGTGCTCGCTTTCTGCTCCGCCCCCCGCTGGGACGGCGGCACCGGCGCGGCCTATGTGCTGCTGTCACGCAAGTGGAGCGGCGTGTAGGGCGGCGAATCAACCGTGGGCGGCGGACCGCCCGTCCAAGGCGTTCTCCTTGTCCGCTCCCAGCCCTTCCCACGCCGACGTCCACACCTCTTGCGCCAAACCTGGAAGCGGCTCCTCCACCACGCCGTCCAGCCGCAACTGAATGAGACGGATGGCGCCGCCGAACAGGGTGGCGGCGGCCACCCAGGTGTTGCCGCGCCTGATCTCGCCCCTGGCCATTCCCTCTTCCACCATCTCGCGGATGCGCCGGAAGGGTTCGGCGCTGCAGATGGGCGGCTCGTCCGGCAGGAATTCGCGGTGTTTGGCATGGAACACGAAGCCGATGAGGTCGCGGCGGGTCTCCGTGAGTTCGAAAAGCAGCCGGATCAGCGTCCGGCTCCGCTCGGCCAGCTCCTCGTGGGACCGCGCCACCTCCGCCACCAGTTCGCTGAGTTCGTCGAGCAGGTGCGCGTAGAGCGCCTTGGCGACTCCTTCTTTTCCACCGAAATGGTTGTAGATGGAGCCGATGCTCACTCCCGCCCTCCGCTGGAGATCATGCACGGAGACGTTGTGATAGCCGCGGCGCACGAACAGCTCGAGGGCCGCGGCGAGGATTCGGCAATCGACGGGCTCCGGCCCGGAATGACGGTGCCTCAGACAGGGCATTGGATGTTCCATGAAACGAGGGCGGCGGAAAAATCTTACCCCAGGCCTTGACAGAAATGAACATTCATTCTACTTCTTGTGGCAGGGATCAAGAAGAAGCGCTACCAAAAAAGGACCCCATACCGATTCCATGCGAGGCGGCATGCCGCCTCCCGACCACTGAGGAGGAGTTTTCATGAACCGCAAGTTCCATGGCCTGGGGCTTTCCCGGCTTCGCACCCTGAGCGCTTTCCTGACGGCCTTTTCCACCGTTTTCCCTGCCGCCGGCTGGGCGGACGAGACCTGCCAATCCCCTTACATGGCGAAGATCACCGGCCAGGAGGATTTCGTCTATGTCTGGACTCTGGGCGTGGAGGGTTTGGGCGACGGTCAGGACAAGCTGGTGACCATCGACGTGAACCCCGCTTCCCCCCGCTACGGAAAGGTGGTCCATACCCTGTCGGTGGGCGGGCGCAACGAGGCCCACCACTCCGGCTTCACCGATGACCGCAAATACCTCTGGGCCGGCGGACTCGACACCAGCAAGATCTTCATCTTCGACGTCCACTCCGACCCCGCCCACCCCAAACTGGTGAAGACCATCGATCGCTTCGTGGCCGAGAGCGGCGGCGTGGTCGGCCCCCACACCACCTACGCTCTGCCGGGGCGCATGATGATCACCGGGCTGTCCAACAACAAGGATCACGGCGGACGCTCGGCCCTGGTGGAGTACACCAACGACGGAAAGTACGTCGCCACGCACTGGATGCCCACCGACGAAAACCTGCGCGGCGCCCAAAAGAGCGGCAAGTACGCCGACGGCTACGACTACGACGTGCGCGTGCTGCCGCGGCGCAACGTGATGATCACCTCGTCCTTCACCGGCTGGTCCAACTACATGATGGATTTCGGCAAGATGCTGAAGGATCCGGAAGCCATGAAGCGCTTCGGCAACACGGTGGTGGTGTGGAACCTTCACACCCGGCAGCCGAAGAAGGTGCTCGACGTCCCCGGCGCTCCCCTGGAGATCCGCTGCGCCTGGCAGCCCAACCACAACTGGTGCGTGACCACCACCGCGCTCACCTCCAAGATCTGGCTGATCTACGAAGACGAGCGGGGCGAGTGGCAGGCCAAGGCGGTGGCCGACATCGGCGACCCCTCGAAAGTGCCCCTGCCGGTGGACATCTCCATCGCATCGGACGACAGCGTGCTCTGGGTCAACACCTTCATGGACGGCAAGACCCGGCTGTTCGACCTGAGCGATCCGTTCCATCCGAAACAGATCTACGAACGCACCATCGGCAGGCAGGTGAACATGGCCTCGGAAAGCTGGGACGGCAAGCGGATCTATTACACTTCGTCGCTGCTGGCCAACTGGGACAAGAAGGGCAAGGACAACGAGCAGTTCTTCAAGGCCTTCGAGTGGAACGGCAAGGAGCTGGTGCCCAAGTTCGCCATCGACTTCCATGCCGAGAAGCTGGGGCGTCCCCATCAGATGCGCTTCGGCGCCTATTCGCTCTATGCCGAGACCGAACCGACCGCCGGTGGCACCCAAGTGGCGGCCAGATGAGCCGTCGGGGCTGATGCGGCGTTTCGCCCTCCTGCTCCTTCTTCTGCTGCCGGGAATGGCCCCGGCGGCGGAAGAGAGCGAGCCGCCCGCGCCGCTGCCGCCCGCCTATGCCGGCCTCGCCTACCGGCTGCCGGAGCCGGGGAGCTACGAGCTGCCCCCATTGGGAGAGGCGGGAGACGGCGAAGTGCTCGACATGGACGGAAGCCGCCTGCGGCTCCATGAGCTCTTCGGCGACAAGTACGTCCTTCTTACCTTCATCTACACCCATTGCAACGATGCGAACGGCTGCCCGCTGAACGCCTTCGTCTTCCACCGCATCAAGCGCAAGATGCAAAAGGATCGGACGCTGGCGGAGAACCTGCGCCTCGTCAACGTCAGCTTCGATCCCGAAAGGGACACGCCCGCCGCCATGGCCCGCTACGCGGAAAATTTCTCCAACGCCGGTCCCAAGGGAGAATGGCGCTTCCTCACCACCGCCTCGCCGCAACGGCTCCAGCCCCTCCTCGAGGCGTACGGCCAGGACATCCAGCGCAAGCTCACCGCCGACGGCAAGGCCACCGCCTTTTCCCACATCCTCCGGGTCTTCCTCATCGACCGGAAAAAGAGAATCCGCAACATCTACAGCGTGGCCTTTCTCCACCCCGATCTGCTGGTGAACGACGTCAAGACCCTGATGGCGGAAGAGAAGCGGCATGCGAAGGGAGAAGCCGCGGAGCGGGAAAGCCCATCGGCGCTCTCCGGCCCCGGCGACGACCGCCACGGCTACGAGCGCGTCGACTACCGGACCCACGCCCGCGCCCTCGCCTCGCGCAAGGGGAAAGCCGCGGACCTGGTCTCCCTGGTTCGCCACCCGCCGCTGGGCCTTCCTCCCGTGCCCGTGCCGCCGCTGAATCCGATCACCGAAGAAAAGGTGGCGCTGGGAAGGGCGCTTTTCTACGACCGTCGCCTCTCCCTCAACAACACCTTCTCCTGCGCCATGTGCCACATCCCCGAGCAGGGGTTCACCTCCAACGAGCTGGCCACCGCCGTGGGCATCGAAGGGCGCAGCGTGCGTCGCAACGCCCCCACCCTCTACAACAGCGCCTATTCGTCCCTACTGTTCCACGACGGCCGCGAGGAGAACCTGGAACAGCAGATCTGGGGGCCGTTGCTGGCCAAAAACGAGATGGGCAACCCCTCCGTGGGGGCGGTGCTCTCGAAGATCCGTTCTACCGGCGACTACGCCGCCCGTTTCCGGAAAGTGTTCGGGGAGCGGGGACTGACCATGGACACCCTGGGCATGGCCATTGCAAGCTACGAACGCACCCTGGTGTCGGGGGACTCTCCTTTCGACCGCTGGCGCTTCGGCGGCGACGAAAAGGCGCTGAGCGAGGCGGCCAAGCGCGGCTACCGTCTCTTCACCGGCAAGGCGGGATGCAGCGGCTGCCACGTCATCGGGGAACGGTGGGCGCTCTTCACCGACCACAGCCTGCGCAACACCGGCGTCGGCTACCGGGAAAGCATGGGCGGAACGCCCGAACGGCAGCGGGTGCAGCTGGCTCCCGGCGTCTTCGCCGAAGTGGATCGGAAGATCATCGAAAGCGTGGGGGAAGCGCCACCGCCGGATCTGGGACGCTACGAGGTGACGCAGGATCCCGCGGACCGATGGAAGTACCGGGTGCCGAGCCTGCGCAACGTCGCCCTCACCGCTCCCTACATGCACAACGGCAGCCTCCCCACTCTGGAAGCCGTGGTCGCTTTCTACAACGCTGGCGGCGTCCCCAATCCCGAGCTCGACCCCCTCATCCACCCCCTGGAGCTGAGCGCGGCGGAACAGAAAGACTTGGTGGCCTTCCTGAAAAGCCTCACGGGCGGCAACGTGGATCTGCTGGTGGCGGATGCTTTTGCGGCGCCCGTGGGGGACGTGGGAGCCGGAAACTCACCGGATACCCGCTGAGCCCGAATCCCCCGGCCCCACCTTTTCACACAAGGCACCGTCATTCCGGCTGCAGCGCTCTTTTTTCGTCATTCCGGACGCAGCGCTCTTCTTTCGTCATTCCGGACCCGACGCTCTTCTTTCGTCATTCCGGACACAGCGCTCTTCTTTCGTCATTCCGGACGCAGCGCAAAGGAGATCCGGAATCCAGTGCCCTCGTTCCCTGGATTCCCGCTTGCGCGGGAATGACGAAGGGTGGATCTCCCCTGGGGGGGTTACGACAAGGCGGCTCCCGGCGGGAAAGACATTGCCGCTACCCTGTCTCCACCAGCTCCCGCAGCACCGAGGTGGCATAGCTCCCCGCCCCCAGCCGGAACCGGAGCAGCAGCTCGTTCCTCTCCAGCGACCATTCCAGCCCCTCCACCGCGCAACTGCAGCGCTCTTAATTTCGTCATTCCGGACCCGGCGCTCTTCTTTCGTCATTCCGGACGCAGCGCAGCGAAGATCCGGAATCCAGTGCCCTCGTTCCCTGGATTCCCGCTTGCGCGGGAATGACGAAGGGTGGATTTCCCCTGGGGGGTTACGACAAGGCGGCTCCCGGCGGGAAAGACATTGCCGCTACCCTGTCTCCACCAGCTCCCGCAGCACCGAGGTGGCATAGCTCCCCGCCCCCAGCCGGAACCGAAGCAGCAGCTCGTTCTTCTCCAGCGACCATTCCAGCCCCTCCACCGCGCAGCCGAGGGCGCGCCGATCCCGCTTCAGCCCGAACCGCTCCAACCCCTCTTTCCAGAAGGAGTCGTGGGCCAGCGCCTCCCGCTCCAACGCCGCCGCTTCTCCCCGCGGCTCGGGCACCGGGCCGCTCCGCCCCCACAGCGGCCCGGTGGGCCAGGCCCGCCCTCCGGCCACCTCCGCGCGGGCAGCCGCCGGATCGAAGACAGGAGTCAGGGCGCCGCCGCGGGTCAGCTGCAGCATCTCCCCCGGAAGCACCGAGTTCCAGCTACTCCCTTCCACCCGCGCCGCCAGCACCCGGTTGAAGAGCAGGGCGCGGGCGGCGGAGAGCCACATCCCCCTCTCTTGCCGGCCCACCCGCCCCGCCTCGCCCCGGAACAGTGCCGCCGCCCGTTCCAGGTTGCCGCCATCGCGGCCGAAACGCTGGGGGCCAAAATAGTTGGGAACCCCTCCTGCGGCGATCCGTTGCAAAAGCTCAGCCAGTTTGCAGGCATCTCCCTGGAATTTCCGGACCCGCAGGCGAAAATGGTTCCCCTCCAGGTCGCCCGGCCGCAACGGCCGGTCGTGCCGCGTCTGCTCCAGCACACGGATCCGCCCGCCGTCGAGTACGGAAAGATCGGGCTCGCGGCCGCGAAGGGGAAGAGAAAAGATCTGCACCGTCACCGCGTGGCGGTCCTTGCGGCCGGCCCAGTTCACCGACTGGGGCTTCACCCCGGCGATTTTCGCAATGCGCGCCGCCACGTCATGGGTATCGAGCCCCCGCTTTTCCAGCCGGACGAGCAGATAACCGCCCCTCCCGGCCGCTTCCAGGCCCGTCTCCTCGATGACGACGAAATCCTCCGGATGAATCCGGATGCGGCCGCGGCCGGCGGGGCCGCCCCAGGCGAAGGGCAGCGCCGACACCGGATCAGGCATGGAGGAGCAAGACCACGGCGTGGGCGGCGATGCCCTCTCCCCGCCCGGTGAAGCCCATGCCCTCGGTGGTGGTGGCCTTGACGTTCACCGCGTCGGGTTCCAGCTGCAGATCGTCCGCCAGGTTGGCGCGCATGGCGGCGACGTGCGGTCCCAGGCGGGGCGACTGGGCCACCACCGTGCTGTCGAGGTTGCCCAGGCGCCAACCCCGCGCCCGCACCGACTCCACCACCTTGCGCAGCAGCACCCGGCTGTCGATGTCTTTCCAGGCCGCGTCGCTGTCGGGAAAATGGCGGCCAATGTCCCCCAGCGCCGCCGCGCCGAGAATGGCGTCGCAGATGGCGTGGATCAGCACGTCGCCGTCGGAGTGGGCCACCAGCCCCTGGTCATGGGGGATTGCCACTCCGCCGATCGTCACATGATCGCCGGGGCCGAAGCGGTGGGCGTCGAAACCGTGGCCGATTCTCATTTGGAACACGCTCGTCGGTGGAAGAGAAGGCATGGTAACGGCAAATACCGGCGCTAGAATAGTCCCATGGGCCCGCCGGAGATCATCGACAGCCACTGCCATCTCGATTTCCCCGAGTTCGATCCGGACCGGCAGCAAGTGCTGCGCCGGGCGCGCGCGGCCGGAGTGCGGGGCTTCGTGGTGCCCGGCACCACCCGCGACGGGTGGGAGAGACTGCTGGAAATCGCCGCCGGCGAAGCCGATCTCCATCCCGCGCTGGGACTGCACCCCTGGTTCATGGAAGTGCACCGCCCCCACCACCTCGTCGAGCTGCGGCGCCTCGCCCGCCGACACCGGCCGGTGGCCATCGGCGAGATCGGTCTCGATTTTCAGCTCAAGAAGTACGATGCCACGGCGCAGAAAGAGCTGCTGGAAGCCCAACTCGAACTCGCCGCCGATCTGGACCTGCCGGTGATCCTCCATGTGCGCAGGGCGCACGACGCCATGTTGAAGTGCCTGCGCCGGGTGCGGGTCCGGGGGGGGATCTGCCACGCCTTCAACGGCAGTCTGCAGCAGGCCGAGCGCTACATGGCGCTGGGTTTTCTCTTCGGCTTCGGCGGCGCCCTCACCTACTCCAAGGCGCACCGGCTGCACCGCCTGGCGCGGGAACTGCCCCTGGAGCATCTGGTGCTGGAGACCGACGCCCCCTCCATGGCCGGAGCAAACCACAGGGGCGAGAGAAACAGCCCCGAGT
>Ga0256841_1000122_pt1 | contig 86646 bp, 91 predicted proteins | sample 356308metaG_FD_185971 | JGI IMG/M metagenome (GOLD analysis project Ga0256841, IMG submission 185971) | Hydrothermal vent microbial communities from Mid Atlantic Ridge, Atlantic Ocean - 356-308 | ecosystem: Environmental > Aquatic > Marine > Hydrothermal vents | place: Atlantic Ocean: Mid...
CTGAAGAGCGCGGTCAAACCACCGCGGAACCGTAGCCCTTGCTCCAGGGTACCGGTCCCGATAACGCCAGGACGTCGCCGTCTTCGAGCCGATGGAAGCCTTCGATGTTTCCCCCGCTCATGATGTTGCGGCCGTTGAGAAGCGCCACATGGATTTCCGGCAGAGGAATGGCCAGTCTCTTCACCGCGTCCTCCACCCGGCTCTCCCGGGGCAGCTCCAACTTGCGGGGACCGTAGCGGCGCAGGCTGTTGAAGAGTCGAACTTCGATTTCCACGATACGAACTTTCTCGATCGGACGGACCCGGCGATTCAACCACCGCCCCGCTGAAAATGGAGATGGAACCGCTGCAGAAACCGGCAACGTTGCGTTTCCGGCAAATCGCCCAAATCGATCTCCACCCGGGTGACCGGCAGTTGCAGGGTTCCCAGGCGGCGCGGCGGCCTCGCCTGGAAATGGATGCGAACATCGCCTTCCGCAAGGTGGATGCGGAATTCATCACCGGAAGATTCGAACGGAGCTCCCTCGGCAAGCTTCCTGGCGCCGCGCAGGAACTCCTCGACCGTAAGCCCCATCTCCTTGACGAGCTTGCGACTGGCTATGATACACCTCGATTCTTCCCGGTTTCCGCTCCTTTTCGAACGAAAGGGAACGGGACCGCTCATCCTCCCGCCACGGCCGGCCAGACGGCCAGCACGTCGCCGGCCGTCAGGGGCCGATGGCGTTGGGAGGGGGGAACGAAATAGCCGTTCACCAGCACCAGGTGGACTTGCGCCATCGGCACCCCCATCCCCTCCAGAAGCTGCACCGGCGTGGTTCCCTCTTCCACCTCCAGTGTAACCGCATGCCCTTGCGCATGAGCGGGCAGATGTTCCATGAGCGAGGCGTACAGCTTCAACGTCACCGAATGCTTCATTTGCCCAGAGTGGCGAGCCAAGCTTCCATGAAGCGGGCGGGATCGGCCAGAAGACGCGATTTCCACTCGCCCAGGGAACGACGGCTTTCGATGAGCCCCCGCAGCGCCCCGATGTGGTCCGTCAAACCAAGGGTGATGGCGCCGATGAGACGGTCGCCCTGAAACTGCAGCTTCACATAGCGATAGGCGCTTTCGTCCAGCAGCGCGGCCGTGTCGCCGTCCGGGACACCCTGCCATCGGCCATAGGAGGAGGCGATCAGCCCCAGGGTGTCGAGCACGTTCATGTCCATGGCCCCTCCATAGGCGACCTCCCGGCCGACCATGTTGTGGGCCGCGACCCGGCCGGTTTCCACCGCCACCGGCTGGATGGCGTGAATCCCGTGGCCACCGTCCCAATCGACACCTTCGCAGACGTCGCCGGCCGCGAACACTCCTTCGATCGTGCTCCTCTGGTGGGCGTCCACCAGGATCCCCTTTCCAAGTCCGATGCCGCTGTCGGCGAGGAAATCGGTGGCCGGGCGGACGCCGGTGGCCACCACCACCAGATCGGCCTGCAGCGAAGGTCCGGGTTCGCATTCCAGGTGCAAGCCTTCACCGCTCTTCTGCACGGACGAAATGCGGGTGGAGGTCCGCACCTCGATACCCTGTTCGACGCACCACCGTTTGATGAGTCCGCCAGCCGTCTGATCCATCATCCTCGGAACCATCCGGTCTTCCGCCTCCACCACGGTGAGGCGGACCTTGCGCGCCACCAACGCCTCCATGATGATGCAGCCGATGAATCCGGCCCCCATGAGCACCACCCGGGCGCCGGGGCGGGCCAGTTCCATGATTCCGCGCGCGTCGGCGAGGGTCCAGCAGTGGTGGACGCCGGGGAGATCGAGGCCGGGAACCGGCGGATCCACTGGAACCGAACCGCTGGCAATTAGCAGACGGTCGTAGGAGATCTCGGTTCCACCGTCCAGAGTCACCGACCGGTCGGTCGGACGCAGCGCTGTCACCCGCGCCGCCCGGCGGGCGATACCGAGCCGGTCGAAATGATCGGGCGCGTGCCGCAGCCAGGTGCCCTCCTCTGCAATCTGGCCGGCCAGCAGATAGGGAATGGCCATGCGGGAGTAGGCGGGCTCCGGCTCGCCGCCGACGAGGACGATGTCGGCGTGCTTGTCCAGCGACCGGATCGTCTCCGCGGCCAGCACTCCCGCGGGGCCGGCTCCGACAATAACGTGCTTCATCTCAAAGCTCCAACCGTTCCAGCGTTTCCGGTGTGGGAACGCCCTCGGGCGTCCAGCCCCGCAAGCTGTAGTATTCCGGAAGCATCTCGTCAAGCCGGTTCACCATCCCTTTGGCGGGGCCGGTGGGCGCCGGTTCGCTGACCAACCGCTTGGGGAGCCGGTCCTGGGAGCCGTCGATGCCCGCCGCCAGGTTGAAACGACGCTCGAGATTCCAGATGCGCTCTCCCATCTCCATGAGTTTGTCGAGACTCCAGTCGCCTTCACAGGCCGCATCGATCTGCGGCTGGATGTCCTCCAGACTCCAGGCGAAAGTGCTGAACAGGCAGAGGCCGGAGGAGTCCACCGCGGCGGTCACATCCTGGAAAGCCTTCACCAACGCCGGCTTGCCCTCGGTGGTATGGGGGTCGGTCTTCTCCGGAATGCCCAACACTTCGGAAGAGACGGTATAGCTGCGAAGATGGCAGGCGCCCCGGTTGCTGGTGGCGTAGGTGAGACCCATTCCCTGAATGCCGCGTGGATCGTAGGCGGGGAACTCCTGTCCTTTCACCGACATGGAGAGATCGGGATGGCCATATTTCTCGCAGAGCAGCTTGGACCCCAGTCCAAGGTCCTTGCCGAAACCTTCTCCATTGGCCACCGCTTCGACCATGGTGGTGAGCGCCTCGGCCGAACCGAACCGGAGCGGCAAGCCGCCGGTCTGTTCGTCGGTGATGGCGCCGATTTCATAGAGTTCCATGGCGGCCGCGAGGGTCGCGCCGAAAGAGATGGGGTCGATGCCGTGCTCGTTGCAGATGAAATTGGCGTAGGTCATCGCATCCAGATCGTCCACGCCGCAATCGGGCCCCATGGACCAGGCGTTCTCGTATTCCAGTCCGCCGGAAGCCCCCCAATACTCCGGCTTGTTGATCACGGTGTAGTGCTGCTTGTCGATGCGGGCGATCCGCCCGCAGGCGATGGTGCAGCCGAAGCAGGCCTGGTTGCGCACCAGGTTGGGCTTGCCTTCGCTTCCGCGGGGTTCGTGCATGGCCTCGCCGGACACCTTGTCGGCCGATTCGAACTGGACATCCCGGGCGTTCCGCGTGGGCAGCGCGCCCAGTTCGTTGATGATGTTCATCAGCACCTGGGTGCCGTAGGTGGGCAACCCCTGGCCGGTTACCGCGTTCTCGGCGAGAATCCGCTTCTTCTCTCCCACCACCTGGAAGAAACGCTCCGGATCGGCCACCTGGGTGCCTTTGGTGCCGTGCACGGCGATGGCCTTGAGATTCTTCGACCCCATCACCGCGCCCACTCCCGAACGGCCCGCCGCCCGGTGGAGGTCGTTGACCACGCATGCGTAACGAACGAGATTCTCGCCGGCGCGGCCGATGGAGGAGATGCGCAGTTGCGGCTCCTGATGCCGCTCGTGAAGCGCTTTCTCCGTCTCCCAAGTGCCTTTCCCCCACAGCTCGCCTGCCGGCAGAAGACGGGCCTCATCGTCGATGACGAGCAGATAGACCGGCTGCTCCGCACGCCCTTCGAAGATGATCATGTCCCAGCCCGCGAACTTGAGTTCGGCACCGAAATAGCCGCCGGAATTGGAGCAGGCGATGGCTCCGGTGAGCGCGCCTTTGGTGATCACCGAATAGCGCGCACCGGTGGAGGCGGGCGTGCCGGTGAGCGGCCCGGTGGCGAAGATCAGCTTGTTTTCCGGCGAAAGGGGATCCACCCGCGGGTCCACCTCTTCCACGAAATATTTGGTCGCCAATCCCCTTTGGCCCAAATAGCGGTCGGCCCATTCCATGTTGAGCGGCTCCGCCGTGCAGGTGCCGGCGGTGAGATCGACGCGAAGAACCTTTTTTTGCCATCCCATTTTCTTTTCCTCCTCTTGTCTCTATTGGGCACTGGCCAGATTGTCGGTGCGTTCCGCCCACTGGCGCATCTTCTCGTAGCCGGGCCAATCGCCGTCCACGAAGGTGATGGCCCCCGTGGGACAGGCTCTGGCGCAGGCGGGGTCGCCGCCGCACAGATCGCATTTCATCACCTTGCCGCGGGCGTGGTCGTAATTGACGGTGCCGAAAGGACAAGCGATGGTGCACACCTTGCATCCCACGCAGAGGTTCTCCACCACCTCTTTGGCCCCGGTTTCCGCATTGATCTGGATGGCCTCCACCGGGCAGGCGTTCTTGCACCAGGCGTCCGCGCATTGAGTGCAGGTGTATGGGACGAAACGCCCTTCCTGATGAAAGGCGAAGATCTTGATTCGGGAGTGCGCCGGATTGAAATGCCCCTCATACTCCCATGAACAGGCCATCTCGCACTGCAGACAGCCGGTGCATTTTTCCGGATCCAGTGTCAAAGATCGGTACATGTCGTTCTCCTCGTCTTGTCCATTTACATCCGTTTCCCCGGAAAGGGACGGACGGTTCACTCTTCTCGACCGCTTGCAACGGGTTCGCTCTTTCGGACCAAATGCTCGCCCACCAGCGCCACCAGGCTGACGATCTCGCCATTCAGGCCCATTTCATCCTTTCCTTTGATGAAGTTGAGGCGGCAGCTGCCGCACGCCATCACCACCATCTCCGCCTCGGTGCTTTCCACTTCCTGCTTCTTGATTTCGAAGGCCGCACGCCTCAAGGGGACGGTGCGGTTGATCACGAACAGGCCCGCTCCGCCGCCGCAGCACCAGTTGAGCAGGCCGTGGTTGGGCATCTCCCGCAGGTCGGCGCCCAGTTTTCGCAACACCGCGCGCGGCTCGTCGAGCACGCCGGAGTGCCGTCCCACCTTGCAGGGATCGTGGTAGGTCGCCACTTTCCCGTTCAAAGCCTCGTCCAGCTCGAGCTCTCCTTGCTGCACGAGCAGCCCGAGAAATTCGGAAATGGCATAGACATCGAAGGGAAGGGGCTTGCCGTAGAGATCGGCTCCCTCCCAACGCAGGGCGGGATAAGCGTGACCGCATTCAGGCACGATCACGGCCTTGGCGCCTATGGCAACGGCCTCTTCGATCACTCGCAGAGTCGCTTTCCGCTGAACCTCTCCACAGCCGGCGAGGTAGCCGAAGTTGGCCCCTTCGTAGGCGTTGCTTCGAAAAGTCCAATCGACGCCCAAGCGGTTGAACAGCTTCACCGTGGAGGCCAATTGATCGTTGAACAGCAAGAGATCGACCACGGAAGTGAGCACCAAGTAGTCGGCCCTCTCCTTGTCCAGAGGCGCCTCGAGCCCTTGCGCGGCGAGTCGCTCCAATGCCTTTCTGAGATGCTCCGCGCCGGCGCCGAAGACGGTGCCCCGACTGCCCTGCTCTTGCTCCACCGCCGCCAGGTCGTCCGGGATCAGTCCCGCATTGGCCAGCGCGTGCCTGGTGGTCGTCACCAGGCCGGCCACATTGATTCCCATGGGACAGATGAGGGTGCATCGGCCGCAGGTGGTGCAAGAATCGAAGACCAGCTCCTGGGCTTCCATCAGGTCGTCGATGGTGATCTCCCGTGTCACAAGACGATAGAGCCAACGAAACGGGCCGATCTCCCGGCGATAGACCCGCCTGGCCAATTCGAACTTCCGGGCGGGCGTATAGCGTGGATCGCCGGTGCCCACGCGGAAATGACAAGCTTCCGCACAGAGCCCGCAGTGCATGCAGGATTCCAGATCGCCCGCCTGTTCCGCTTTGATGTTCTGGTGGAAGATCTCCTTGGCCAGCGCCACCCGCTTTTCGTCGGGAAGATCCACATGCTCGGCGCGCTCGCCCAGATGAGCGATCTGGCCGAGAAACTGGTGGAAGATCTCCATGTTCACGGCCATCAGATGTTCACTCCCTTGCGGTGATAGACGGCGCCGGTGAATCCGCGGCTGAAGGGAAAAGTGAGCGCGTGCATCAAGCTGCTGAAGGGGAAATAGATCAGCAGCAACTCCGCCAGGAAGAGATGGAGCAGCCGCAGGCTCTCATGGGAACGCCACAGGGCGAAACAGCCGGTGAGCATCACCAGAAACACCAGCCAGGAAGCCAAGTGGTCTCCCGTGGAGGAGATAAAGCGGGTCACCGGGTCCATCAGTCGGAACAGCGCCAGAAACAGCAATCCACCCAGCGCCAGCTCCGCCGCCACCTCGAACGCCCAGTGGGGTAAAGCCGGCCAACTGAACCCGGTCACGCGCTGGGAGAGGAACTCCACATGGGGCGCGGCGAAAAAGAGCAGCGCCAGCAATCCCACATGGAAGGCGTATCCAGCCCAAAAGCGGACGCGGGAGACCTTTCTGAATTCGGGGTAGGGAAGAAAACGGCGAAAAATGGTGGCCAGGGCGCCGCCCGGAGCATTACGCGGCTTGGCGAGACTCTTGGGACGTCCCTTGAAGAGGATGACCAACAGCCTCCAGAGCGCGACCACCAGGAAAAACCAGGCGGAAAAAAGCCACAAGGGACCGTCGATGAGTTGAGCGATCATGTGCCCGCCTCCCGCTCCGGAACGCCGATCTTTCTCGCCTCGCCGAAGCGGCGTCGAACCTCTTCTTCGGAGAGCACTCTTCCTTTTTTCTCCTCTTCGTCCGCCCATTCTCGGTGATGGTGACGGGCCCAGGAGTACTCGACGTAGCCCCCTTTCATTCCGTCCATCGCGCCTTTGGTGGCGATCCCCATGTAGATGTGCGCCATGATCGTCGCCAGAAGCAGGACCGCTCCCAGGGTGTGGATCAGATGCGCTCCCTCCATCAGCAGCCGCCCCTGCCCGAAGTTGGGGAACAGCAGCACCAAACCGGAAGCGCAGATGAGCAGCCCCACGGCGATCAGCAGCCAGAAGAGCATCTTCTCGCCCATGTTGAAAAAGCCTGCCGGTGGAGAGTCGCCGCCCAACAGCCCTCCGAGACGGATCAACCAACGGAGATCGCCGCGGGAATAGAGATTGCGTCTCCAGAAGCGTTGCAGAAAGAGGAGCAGGGAAACGAGAAACAGGGGGCCGAACAGGTTGTGCCCCTCCTTGCTGGCCGACGCCATGGCGGAAAAGGACTCTTTGCCCACAAGCGGGATGAGCAGCGGGCGGCCGTAGAGAATGGTCAAGCCGGTGACACCGAGAAAAAGAAAGATGGCGGCCATGAACCAGTGAAGCGTGCGTTCATAGGCGACGAACCTGAGCAGTCGCTTGCCGGTTTCTCGAGGATCGGGGACGCGGCGGCCGACCGCCAGATAGAGCAACAGCAACAGGACGGCCACCGTTCCCAGAACGATGGCGGAGATGGGAATGAGCATGCGGTGGCGATAGAGCCTCCACTCCTGGCCCTTGTCGTTGATGAGGACGGAGGTGTCCACCCCCTTCACCTGGGTGGTCACCGGGCCGATCGCTCCCTTCTCCGCCAGCGACCGCAGCTCGGGCGCGCGCCGGCGCACGAACCGCCACAGGTCGGTGCCGGGGTCGTCCACCTTCGCGGACGGCTTGTCGTGCGATGGGGCGGCCGCAGGCAGATCGGCGACGAGGAGCGCCAGGCCGGCAAGAAGAACCCAGCAAATCCATCCGCTCCTCGTGACCCTACGGCATGGGGGCGGCCGAAAGCTCATCGATGCCCCTTTCTCGTCTCGGTGCCTGTGCCGGAATCTGGAGCGCGGAAATTGGCCCGTTGAAGCCGGGCTCCCCACTCCAGGGAGGCGGCCGCCCGGTTCACCACCCTTTTCCGATAAATGTCCGAGATGACCCCGGCGTCGCCGGCGAGCAGGGCCTTGGTGGCGCACATCTCGGCGCACAGAGGAAGCTTCCCTTCCGCCAGTCGGTTGGAGCCGTACTTGCGATACTCCTCGGCACTGCCGTCCGGTTCCGGCCCGCCGGCGCAGAAGGTGCACTTGTCCATCTTGCCGCGGGTACCGAAGGCGCCATCCTGGGGAAACTGGGGCGCGCCGAAGGGACAGGCATAGAAGCAGTAGCCACAGCCGATGCAGATGTCCTTGTCGTGAAGAACCACGCCGTCGTCGGTGGTATAGAAGCAATCCACCGGACAGACCGCGGCGCAAGGAGCGTCGGAACAGTGCATGCACGCCACCGACAAGGAGCGCTCCCCGTGCACGCCGTCCTTGATGGTGACCACCCGTCGGCGGTTGATTCCCCAGGGAACCTCGTTTTCGTTCTTGCAGGCGGTGACGCAGCCGTTGCATTCGATGCAACGGGCCGCGTCACAATAGAATTTCATTCTGGCCATGGTAGTGCTCCTGTCATGCCTTGCTGATCTTGCAGAGGGTGACCTTGGTCTCCTGCATCTGGGTCACCGAGTCGTAGCCATAGGTCATGGCGGTGTTGGCCGCTTCGCCGAGAATGTAAGGGTCCGCCCCCTTGGGATACTTTTCCCGCAGATCCCGGCCTTCGAAGTGGCCGCCGAAATGGAAGGGCATGAACACCACGCCGGCCGCAACCCGCCGGGTGACCATGGCCTTCACTTTGACCCTGGCTCCTTCGGCCCCTTCCAGCCAGATATCGTCTCCATCCCGGATGCCGTGGTCGTTGGCGTCCCTGGGGTTGATCTCGGCGAACATGTGCTGCTGCAGCTCGGCCAGCCAGGGGTTGGAGCGGGTCTCGTCCCCTCCCCCTTCATACTCCACCAGTCGCCCCGAAGTGAGGATGAGCGGATACTCCTTCGAATAGTCCTTCGCCTGGATGGAGGCGTAACGGGTGGGCAGCCGGTAGAAGGACTTGCGGTCCTCGTAGGTGGCGTATTTGTCCAGCAGATCCCGCCGGTTGGTGTAGAGGGGCTCGCGATGGATCGGCACGGGGTCGGGGAAGGTCCACACCACCGCCCTCGCCTTGGCGTTGCCGAAGGGGGCGCAGCCGTGTTTGATGGCCACCCGCTGAATGCCGCCGGAAAGATCCGTCTTCCAGTTCTTGCCCTCGGCGGCCTTTCTTTCCTCCGGGGTAAGGTCCTTCCACCAGCCCAGCTTCTTCAGCAGTTTGTCGGTGAATTCGGGATACCCGTCCTTGATCTCGCTGCCCACCGGCCAGGAGTCCTCCGCCAGCAGGCTGACGCCGTTGCGTTCCACGCCGAAGCGGGCACGGAAGCAGAGGCCGCCCTTGGCCACCGGCTTGCTGGTATCGTACAAGTTGGGCGTGCCGGGGTGCTTCATTTCGGGCGTCCCCCAGCATGGCCAGGGCAAGCCGTAGTACTCTCCGTCGCAGGGCCCCCCTTCCGCCTTCAGGGAGGTGTAGTCGAAGGTGCCCCAGTGCTTTTGCTGCAGCTTGAGGCGCTCCGGGCTCTGGCCTGTGTAGCCGATGGTCCACATCCCTTTGTTGAATTCCCGGGTGATGTCTTCGATCAGGGGCTCGTCGTTCTGCACCTGGATGTGCTTGCAGAGCTGGTCGGCGAAACCCAGCTTCTTGGCGAACTTGTACATGATGACGTGGTCGGGCAGCGACTCGAACAGAGGCTCGATCACCTTGTCGCGCCACTGCAGCGAGCGGTTGGAAGCCGTCACCGAACCATAGGTTTCGAACTGGGTGGAAGCGGGCAGCAGATAGACGCCGTCCTTGCGGTCGTGCATCACCGCGGAGACCGTGGGATAGGGATCGACCACCACCAACAGATCCAGCTTCTCCATCGCGGTTTTCATCTCCTTGCCGCGGGTCTGGCTGTTCGGCGCATGGCCCCAGAAGATCATCGCACGAATGTTGTCCTTCTGGGCAATGGCGGATTTGTTCTCCAACACGCCGTCGATCCAGCGGGAGACGGGAATTCCCTTGGTGTGCATCGGGGGCACGCCCTTGCCGCCTTTCTTCTCATAGGCGGTATTGTCGAACCGTCCCTTGAGCCATTCGTAATCCAGGTCCCAAACCCGTGCCCAGTGTTTCCAAGCCCCTTCGGACAGGCCGTAGTAGCCCGGCAACGAATGGGAAAGCACACAGAAATCGGTGGCTCCCTGCACATTGTCGTGGCCCCGAAATATGTTGGTTCCGCCGCCGGAAACGCCCATGTTTCCCAACACCAACTGGAAGATGCAGTAGGCCCGCGTGTTGTTGTTGCCGATGGTGTGCTGAGTGCCGCCCATGCACCAGACGAAGGTGCCGGGGCGGTTGCGAGCCATGATGCGGGCCGCCTCGAACACCTGGTGTTCGGGCACGCCGGTGACCCGTTCCACCTCCTGAGGCGTCCATTTCGCCACCTCTTTCTTCACGTCCTCCAGGCCGTACACCCGCTGCCGAATGAACTCCTGGTCTTCCCAGCCGTGTTTGAAGATGTGCCACAGCATTCCCCAGATGATGGGTACGTCGGTGCCCGGCCGGATGCGCAGGAAGAGATCGGCGTGGGCGGCCGTTCTGGTGAAGCGGGGGTCGATGACGATGAGGGGCGCGTTGTTCTCCTCTTTGGCCTTGAAGATGTGTTGCAGCGCCACCGGATGGGCCTCGGCCGGGTTGGAGCCGATGAGCAGCATCGCCTTGGAGTTGTGGATGTCGTTGTAGGAGTTGGTCATGGCGCCGTATCCCCAGGTATTGGCCACTCCCGCCACCGTGGTGGAGTGGCAGATGCGCGCCTGGTGATCGACGTTGTTGGTGCCCCATAGAGCGGCCATCTTTCGAAACAGATAGGCCTGTTCGTTGTTGTGCTTGGCCGAGCCGAGCCAGTAGACCGAATCGGGTCCCGATTTGTCTCGGATCTCCAGCAACTTGTCGCCGATCTCGCCGATCGCCTGATCCCAGGAGATCCTCTTCCACTTGCCGTTCACCAACTTGGTGGGGTACTTGAGACGCCGCTCGCCGATGCCGTGTTCCCGTACCGAAGCGCCTTTGGCGCAATGCGCACCGCGGTTGAAAGGGTGATCGAAAGCCGGCTCCTGTCCCACCCAGGTGCCGTTCTTGACCTCGGCGATGATGCCGCAACCCACCGAACAGTGCGTGCAGATGGTGCGTATCTTTTTGACCGCGCCGTTCTGTTGATCCTTTTCTCCCGCCGCTTCCGCCTTTTTCATCAAGCCCGGCAACAGCGCGGAGCCGAGAGCCACGCTCCCGGCGCCCAATCCCGAGGTGCGGAGAAACTCCCGCCGGCTCAACGCCCTTCCCGACTGGACGAGCGGCGAAGTGGATGGCTTATCGATGGAGGGTTGGTCGGAGATCTTGCGCAATTTCATGGTGTCCCCCTCAGCTGGCGGCGCTGTCGTAATAGGCGAGAATGTGTTTGGTCAACCGATACCCCTTCTTTTTCTCTGCGCTTTCGGTCGGCCGGCCCTCTTCGGCTTCCGCGGCGGAAGCGGGCATCGCCGAGGCCATCATCACACCGGCGCCCGTCGCCAAGGTTCCTTGCAGGAAGCGCCTGCGTTGCAGATCCGCCCGTTTCGTACTCTTTCGGTTGTTCATCTGGGTCACCCTCGACACGATCGATTCATTGCATGTTGAAAGCGGCTTTTTCGAACTGCATGAAGAGGACTCCAAGCCGCCCCACGGATTGATAGAAGACCGCCGATTCCGCACTCGCCAGGTCTTCGAAAAAATCTTCCATCCAGTTGGCGATGTGACGTTCGAAGAACCGCGCCTGGACCTCCAGCGGCTGGCCGTCGCGGATCAGCATCGCCATCACTTCGCAGAGGGCCGCGGCGTGATCCTCCGGCTCGTGAACCTCGTCGGATCGACAGTATCCGAGCGACCGCAGATCCGACCGAAGGTCGCTCAACGGCCGTTCCATCAGGAAGCCGGTCTGATACCAGGAGGCGTAGGGGAGAAGTTCGCCACGCCCCAAACCGATGAAGAGCTCGTGGTACTCATCGTCGACCTCGTCCACTTTGGTTCTGCCCGCCGTCAGACAGAGCATGGCGAACGCGGCATCGAGCTCGTTTTCCCGGGAGGGGGCCTGCGCGCTCTCGGCAAGCCGCCGAAGCGCACCCGCAGCCGGGGGCGCGGCCAACAGTCCCGCCAACAAACCCCAACTGGCTGCTCTCCAGGCCTCTTCCACCTCCAGTGGAGGAGAGAGATCCCCCGCTCGGAAAGAGACTCGTTCGGCCGCCTGGGCGGAATCCCGGTTCATCATCGCAACGTTCTCCTGATATGCCGTTACACCTGCAATCGAAGGGCCAAGTACGGCGGGAAAATAATCCGCCGAAATCCATGATCCGACCGGTTCGGCCGGTTCATGAGTCCGTGCGAATGCCGCTCACCCGTTCCAGCATCGCCTCGTCCTGGAGCACGTCGGCGATTCGACACGACTCGCACAACTTCAGGCGTTCGAGGGCCCGCTCGTCCTGAAACATCCAGTGCCCCTGCAGGGCGTGCACCATTCGAGTAACCACCGCCCGCGAAGCGAACGGCTCTCCGCAACGGATGCAGTGAAAGGGCTCTTCGGCGTGAAGCGTTCGTGGTTTGGCGCGTTTTTCGCGATCGAAGAGCAGTCTGGGCGTGATGGCGATGGCGTTCTCCGGGCATGTGCGTGTGCACATGCCGCACTGCAGGCAGTTGGCCTCGACGAAACGGATCTCAAGGGTTTCCGATGCTCCCTGCAACGCCCGCCCAGGGCAGGCGCCCACGCACGCCTGGCAGAAGGTGCAGCGGCGTGGGTCGATGGAAGCGCTTCCAAAGGGTGCCCCGGCTTCCAGCATCGCCATGGGCCTCGGCCTGTCCGCCTCACGATGCAAATGGTCCAGGGCCATGAAGAAGAGCTGCCGTTTCAGCCCTTGAGGGGCGTGGCCGGCCGGTGCGATCTTCGGCATGGCGGGGCCCTCGACAGGGAGCCTCCCCCAGTCGACGATCTGCACCGCCTCGGGCGGGTACCCCAGCGCGTCCAGAATGGTTCTGCAGGTGGAAACCTCCCGTTGCAAGGAAGTGGCCACCGACGGGGGAAGGTCGTCCCGCAGGAGCACCACGCGCCCCGCGCCGTAGGCGAGGGCTCCCAGCCAAAACTCCATTCCCCGGCTCGCCAGCTCCTCCACGGGAAAAAAGAGGTGGCCTGGGAGAGAAGGGAGCGGAACCTTCTCCTGGTGAATCACCAGGGTCGACTCGCCTCCGCCCTCTCGGCGGTAGGTTTCCAACAGGATCTTCACCTGCTTGAGCGCGTCTTCGACGGTGGGCCACTGGTACTGGAGCGCCCCGGAGGGGCAGACGGTGGCGCAGGCGCCGCCCCCTTGGCAGAGATCGTGATCCACCTCGACCGACTCGGCCCCGGAAAGGATGGCGTCGGCGGGACAGGCGTCCAGACAACGGGTGCAGGCCTGGCGGCCGTTTCGCCGATGGGCGCAGAGATCGGGATCCAATTGGAGGTAGCGGGGCTTTTCGAAGGTGCCCACCAAGGAACGCAGTCGTTTCTCCGCCTCGACGACCGCCTCTTCATCGGCCGGACACCACAGATAGCCCGGAGGCGGCACCGGCGCCTCGATGAGAGGCGTGGCGGAAAGATCGAGCACCAAGTCGGCGCGTGACTGCCGGTAGTCTGAAGAATCTCTTTTTCCTGAATGAATCGTGAAATTGCCGATGTGTCCGGTGATGCGGAGCGGATCCGCCCCCGCCCCGTCCGGCGTCTCCTTCCGGCGGATCACCATCGGCCGAAGCGGCTTTCGAAAGGAGGCGGTCAACCTCTCGGCTTCGGGGCCTCCGATCACCGCCACCCGCCCCTCGGAGAGATAGCGGTCCACCACCACCGGTCGTGGCTGGATGCGTTCCATGGCCCGCTGCGCCAGCCGCCGGGCCCCCAACTCCGCCATTTTTTCATGCTCCGCGCCGGGTTCGTCGGATCTCAACCTTCTTCCTCCTCTTCCATTCGCTTCGTCTCCCCGGTGTGCTCCGGGGGGCGGGCGTCGGCTTCCGCCATCTTCGGCACGCCGCCGGTCTCGGGCTCTTCCATCCAACCGTCGAGGTGTTCTCGAATCTGCTCCACCAACGCCTCTCCAGCCTCTGCAAAATCGTCATCGTAGTCGTCCAGCCCGTCCCGCACGTTGAAGAGAGCGCTGTGAAACAGCTTGCGAAGGGCGAGGCGCCGCAACGACTCCTCCACCTCTGGCGCGAGAAAAAGGCTGTAGTCGGACTCTTCGTCGAGCGATTCGAGAGGAGGCGGTCGCTTTTGCGCGGTTGGCGCTGCCGGCGGAGAGCGGTCCGGTACTTGTTCCTCTTTCACGGCCGCCGACGCTTCCAGTTTGCGGCGCGACCAACGACGCAAAAAGTCCTGTTCTTCCGGTTCATTTGCCATGGGCACCGTTTCCTCGATCCAGTTTGCGTTTCCGTTTAGGCCGGGGCACGTAATGAGCCAACACGTAGGCCTCGCACCAGCGATAGATCTCACCGGGAATCGGAACGGCGTAGACCAGATCGTCCGCCTCCAGATAGGCGTGAGCCTCGTCGAAGCTGAGGCCGATGAGAAAAGGCGATGGACGCCCCCCTCGCTCCGTCCGGGCCACCACGTAGCATCTGGGAGTCGCCGTCATCAGGTTGTGGTAGTAGCTTTCGCATTCGTCCCGATGGAGCGACAGGACGAGCCCGTGTTGGAGATAACGGCTCACCCCGCCCTCTTCATGAATCTTGACGAGCTCTCCGGCATCCCTCTCCCTCGCCGTCGAGGCGATTCCCACCACTTCCCACTGCTCCTCTTCCCACGGATTGGAGGCGGGACGCCTTTCCAGCATCACCGAAACCGGCATCTCCGAAGGGAGCGTTCTCCCAATCTCTTCCGGCGTGATTTCCGGCATGATCTCTTTCTCTCCCCTTTCGCCACTCACCGTGGCGTCCCGAGAACGAGGCAATTTGCATACCAGAGCCACCCACCTCGATCCGACGGACGAGAAGCGAGACCGGCGGAGATGCTGAAATCCCTATCATTCCCGTCCCCCAAGGTGGGGCCTGGTTCCGGCGAAGCGAGAAGTGAAGCGAAAGAGAAAACGGTACAAATTGTCCCTCTTCGAAAGGGCGGACTGAGACAGATGGAGCCAATATGGCGGTGGCTCCTTAAGGAGCGGATATTGCGCCGCACTCCAGGTTTTCCCCGAGAGATCGCCGTCGGGAGCCTTCGAACCGGGCAAGGCCGGGCGGGAACCGTTGGTCGAGCCAGTTTCCGAAAAGGGAAGGCTTTCCCCTCCCCTCCTCTTCGGCATGCATATTGCTGCGCTTGCCTGAAAAGATTCCCAAGGAGCCTTCATGAACGGAAACCTCTTCCCCCCTTCCCTCATCGACCGCTTTGGACGTCGAATCGACTACCTGAGGATGTCGGTGACCGACCGGTGCGATCTGCGATGCGTCTACTGCATGTCGGAAAAGATGACCTTCGTCCCCCGCAGCCAGCTACTGACGCTGGAGGAGCTGGAGAGAATCGGCAGCTGCTTCGTGGAGCTGGGAGTGAAGAAGATCCGCATCACCGGCGGAGAACCTTTGACGCGGAGAAATGTGCTGCAGCTGATTCGCGCTCTCGGCAGCCTGGAGGGCCTGCGGGAGCTGGTTTTGACCACCAACGGCACTCTTCTGCCCCGCTATGCGGGGGAGTTGAAGGCGGCGGGAGTCAGGCGCATCAACATCAGTCTCGACACCCTCAAGCCGGACCGTTTTCGACGGATCACCCGCATCGGGGAACTTCACAGAACGCTGGCCGGCATCGACGCGGCCCTGGAAGCCGGCTTCGAACGGCTGAAGATCAACGCCGTAGTGCTCAAGAACCGCAATCACGACGAGGTGGTGGCGCTGACGAGATTCGCCAGCGAACGGGGCATGGACATCAGTTTCATCGAAGAGATGCCTCTCGGCATCGTGGAAGAACACGACCGGTACGAAGCGTACTATTCCAGCGATCAGATCCTTCGGGATCTCAGGAAACATTTCCAACTGCTGCCCACCACGCTCTCCACCGGAGGACCGGCGCGCTACTACCGCATGGCCGACAGCGACATTCGCGTGGGCTTCATCTCGCCACACAGCCACAATTTCTGTGACCACTGCAATCGTGTGCGGCTCACGGCGGAAGGGCGGCTGCTGTTGTGCCTGGGGCAGGAGCATTCGGTGGACTTGCGGCGCATCCTCAGGGCCCATCCCTCCGAGGAGGGTCCGCTGCAGCAAGCGATTCTGGACGCCATGAAGATCAAACCCAGAGGGCACGATTTCGATCTTACGCAAAAGAGCGTGCTGCTCAGACACATGAACACCACGGGGGGATGAGTGATGCTCCATTACCGACCGCAGCTCACCGAAGCAGCGCTCGAAGCCGCCAGTCCGGTGACCGCCATGGACGAACGGGGACGCATTCGAGAGGGCCTTGTCGCCGCCGAACGGCCGCTCACCGTCTACCTCGACAAGCGCGAGCTGGTGACGCTGATGACGCTGGGAACCGCTCCCGAGCTTCTGGTTCTCGGCTGGCTGCGCAACCAGCGCATGATCGCCGCCTTGGACCAGATCCTCGCCATCCAGGTGGACTGGGAGACCGAATCGGCGGCGGTGACCACGCGCACCGGCGTGGAAGGGCTGGAAGCCAGGCTCGCCAAGCGCACCGTCACCACCGGCTGCGGGCAGGGAACCCTTTTCGGAAGCCTCCTCGAGGACCTGGAGAGAATCCAGCTGCCTCCTGCCCTTTTTTCCCAGAACGCGCTCTATCGCCTGCTGGAAGCGCTGAGACACCACAATCGAGTCTACCGAAGGGCCGGGGCGGTTCACGGTTGCGCTCTCTGCCGGGAAGAGCAAATCCTGGTGTTCATCGAGGATGTGGGGCGGCACAACGCGGTGGACGCCATCGCCGGCCACATGTGGCTGGAAGGGATCGATGGAGGCGACAAAGTCTTCTACACCACCGGAAGGCTCACGTCGGAGATGGTCATCAAGGTGGCGCAGATGGGCATCCCCGTTCTGGTCTCCCGATCGGGCGTCACCCGCATGGGATTGGAGCTGGCGCGGAAGGTGGGCGTCATTCTCATCGCCCGGGCCAAGGGCGAACATTTTCTGGTCTACAACGGCGCGGATCGCATGGTTCTGGACGCCCTGCCGACCCGAGAGGCCGCAGGAGGGCGGTGATGTCCCCGGTGGTGAAGAGCGACGCTGGAGCATGGAAAGGGCCTGAGAAGGGGCTTGGTCCCGGCAACTCCGCTTTTCTCAACGTCAGACAGGTGGCGGAGTACCTCCAGCTGAACGAGAAAAAGGTCTATGCGCTGGTTCGCGAAGGAGCCATTCCCGCCACCAAGGTGACCGGCAAGTGGCTCTTCCCCCGCAAGCTGGTGGACCGGTGGTTGCTCGACTCGGCCCATGGAGGACTGCTCGCCGACCGGCTGATGATTGCCGGCAGCGACGACCCCTTGCTCTATCGGCTGGTATTGCTCCTCGCCCAGGAGACGGGATCCCGAGCGCTGGTCGCCTATTCGCCCACCGGCACCCGCCTGGGGCTGAAGCTGCTGCAAAGCGGGCGGGCCGATCTCTGCGGCATCCACTGGGGGCCGGACGAAGAGAGCGAGACCCGCCATCCCGCCCTGCTGAAGCAGCACGACGGTCACCGCCGATGGATTCTCGTGCACGCCTTTCGCAGAGAGCAGGGAATCCTGGTACGGAATCCCCCCGCAAGCGGAATGGAGGAGCTGCTGCGCCCGCACGTCCGATGGGCTCTGCGCCAGCCCGGCGCAGGCGCGCAGCGCTATTTTCTCGAAGTGCTGAGCCGGCACGATCTGGCCGAGGAGGGGTTGAACCGAACCCTGACAGCCTATTCCGAGCGCGATGCCGCCGCTGCGGTTGCCATGAATCTGGCCGACGCCGCGCCGGGCGCCCGGCCCGTGGCCAATGAATACGGTCTCGGTTTCGTTCCCTTCGGATGGGAATCTTTCGATCTCGCCATGCCGCGGGAGATCTGGTTCCGCCACCTTTTCCAGCGCCTGCTCAAATGGCTCCGATCCGCTGAGAGCAGGGCCTTGGCGGAGAGGCTGGGGGGCTACGATCTCAGCCGTTGCGGCGAACTGACATGGGGCGAGGAGTGATCCTCCGCCCTTTTCATGGAACGGAGCTGCTCCGCGAATGCCTCCTCGTCGGTAAGGATCTGCGCCTCCCGCAGGAGCCAGATGGAGAATCTCGCCCCCTCGCCGGGCTTCGAGGAGACGGTGATGTTTCCTCCATAGTGCCTCACCAGCCCATAGCTCACCGAAAGCCCGAGGCCGGTTCCCTTCCCTTCGCGCCGGGTGGTGAAGAAGGGATCGAACAGCTGATCGATCCGTTCCGGCTCTATCCCCACCCCGTTGTCCTCCACATGAACGACGGCCCCCCGTCGTTCCCAGGCTTCCGTGGCGATACGAACGATCCCTCCTGAGCGGGGCAGTGCGTGGACCGCGTTGGTGATCAAATTGACCAGCACCTGTTGCAGTTCCATCGCATTGAACTCCACCCTGGGCGCTTCTCCCAGGGCCAATTCGATATCGAAAGGCTTGCTCTTGCGCAGATGACGGACGAGAGGCAGGGTCCGTTCCACCACGCGGTTGACGTCGATCGCTTCGCTCTGGCCCGAATAGCTCTCTGGACGCGCGTATTGAAGCAGCTCGTCGATGATCTTCTTGATGCGGTAGATCTGCTCGATGATGAGCTCGATCTCTTCCCGAACCGGTTCCGCCGCTGCACCCAGCTCCTCCACCAGAAGATCGAGATTGCCCAGCATCACCGCGGTGGGGTTGTTGATTTCGTGCGCCACGCCCGCCGTCAGCTCACCCAGGGCCGCCAACTTCTCCGCCACCACCAATTGACGGCGCGTCTCCCGCAGCAGGCGGATGGTCGCCTCCAGCTCCCGGTTCTTGGCTTCCAGTTCCGCCGTGCGCTCATGCACCTTTTCCTCCAGACGCTCGGCCCATTCGCTGATCTGCCGGTTGCGCTCCTGCAACAGTTCGAGCATGGCGTCGAACTCCCGCGCCAACTCGCCGATCTCGTCGCTGGAGTTCACCCGCGGCATGCGCACGGCCTCTCCCGCCCGCACCGAACGCACCACGCGGCTCATCGCTTCCAGCGGCCGGAAGATCGACTTCGCCCCGCGGATGGAGAGCGCCGCGGAAAGCGCCATCAACCCAAGGAAAAAGAGCACCAACACCGCCAACGCCTGCCACAGGGCGTACCGGAAAGGGGCTTCGAGAAATCCCGCATAGAGCATCCCCACCCGGTTTCCGTCCACGTCCAGAATGGGCTCGTACGAAGAGATGTACCAGTCGTTCACTACGAAGGCCCGATCGATCCACACCTTGCCCTCGTCCAACACTCGAGTGCGGACCTCGTCCGACACCCGGGTGCCGAGCGCTCTTTCTCCGGGAGCCAAAGGCACGTTGGTGCTGATCCGGACGTCGTCCAAAAAGACCGTGACCGTGCCGATGCTTCCTTCGGGCAGGCTCCCGGGGCCGTAGACCAAGTCGCGAATGGCGTCCACGAACGCGAAGTTGCCGTTGAGCAGGACCCCGCCATCCAGCACGCCGATGATCTTGCCGTGAGCATTGCGCACCGGATAGAGCGCGCGGATCATCATGCCGCGATCCTCCTTGCGGCGATTCGTCGGGCGCGCGCGAGGCGTGGCGATGAGGGGCAGCTCGACCCGTCTGGCCAATTCGGGCGACTCCAGCGCCAGTTCCCGGTCGCTGTAGATCTCCACTCCGACGCTCGGCTTCCCTTCCAGAGCGGCGACCAGCTGCGACGAGTGGCGGGCGAAGGCGGCAGGCCCCGTCCTGTCCACGCCGAGGATGCGGCCGTTGCCGTCCACCAGGTTGAGATAGCTGAACCCCCGCTTGCGGCGCAATCCGCGCAACTGCTCCTGCAGGATGTCGAGGCGACCCTGCTCCAAAGCGGTACGAAAAGCGTACGACTCGCCCAAGCGGGAGAGCTCTCGCAAATAGTCTTGGCGGATGCGGCGGAAGACGTCGTCGGCCACCGAAAGGTCGGTGGTGACCTTCATGAACAGCTGCTTGTAGGAGAAGTTGTTTCCCCAATAGAGCGCGGCGACCAGCGCCACCGGCATGACCAGGAGGATGGGAAACAGGGTGAGGACGAGAAGCTTGTACCGAACCGTGTGCCGGATGGCGCGGAACAGCCGTTTCATGGCGGAATCAGGCGTAGCCCCAAGCCTTCATCTTTCTCTCCAGCGTCTTGCGGGAGACGCCGAGAAGCCGGGCCGCGGCGGACTTGTTGCCCCCTTGCTGGTCCAACACGCGCAAGATGTGGCGCTTCTCCACCGTTTCCAGAAGAAGGGGCTCCTCTTCCTTCTCTTCGGCGGGAGCAGCGGCGTTCCAGGAGGTGGAGAGGCAACTGGCCGGTGATCCGCCCAGCAGGAGGCAGCGCTCGATGACGTTCTTGAGCTCGCGCACGTTGCCGGGCCAGTGGTACTCCTTCATGCGGGCCAGGTCCGCGGTGCCCAAGCGGGGCGCCTCGACGCCCAGCTGCGCCGAGAGCACCTGAATGAAATGGCGGGCGAGCGTCTCGATGTCCTGGGGTCGCTCGCGCAGCGCCGGCATGCGGATGTTGAGCACGTTGAGCCGGTAGTAGAGATCTTCGCGAAAATTGCCCTTCTCCACCTCTTCCGACAAATCGCGGTTCGTCGCCGCGATGATGCGGACGTCCACCGGAATCTCGCTGTTGGAGCCCACCGGCCGAATGGTCCGCGCTTCGAGCACGCGCAACAGGTGTACCTGCATGGAGAGGGGCATCTCGCCGATTTCGTCGAGAAAGAGGGTGCCACCCTTGGCGTAGCTGAACAACCCCTCGCGGGCCTGTTGGGCTCCGGTGAACGCGCCTTTGACGTGGCCGAAGAGCTCGCTTTCCAGAAGTTCCGCCGGCATGCCGCCGCAGTTCACGGGTACGAAGCTGCCGGCTCTTCCGCTCCATTTGTGGATCGCCCGGGCGGCCAACTCCTTGCCGGTGCCGGACTCCCCTTCGATGAGCACCGTGGAGGGCATGGGCGCCACGCGCCGAAGCACCTCGCAGACGCCGCGCATAAGGTCGCAGTCGCCCACCAGTCCCGCATCCTCGATCAGCTGTTCCACCTGGCGACGCAGTACGAAGTTCTCCCTCCGCATCTCCTGCTTCTCCAGGTAGCGCCTCACCGCGGTGGTCATCTGCTCCATGCGAAAGGGCTTCATGATGAAGTCTTCCGCCCCGGCCCGCAACGCGGCCACGGCGGTCTCCAGGTCGGCGTGGGCGGTGATGAAGATGACGCCCGTGGTGGCGCCTTGCTCGCGCAGCCGGCTCACCCATTCGACGCCATTGAGCCCCGGCAGGCGGATGTCGGCGATGATGAGATCGAAATGGCACCGACGAAGCAGGCGGTCGGCGGCTTGCGCGTCTTCCGCGGTTTCCACCAAGGAAAAGTGGCGGCTCAACCCCCGCTGCAGGAAGTTGCGAATGCCCGGCTCGTCGTCCACCACCAACACCGAGTTCATGGCGGGCGACAGCTTGAAGGTTTCGGAGCCGGGAAGAGTTTTCCGCGCGCAGGATTCGAATGGACTCACGGCTGGCATTTCTCCTCTGATGGGGGGCTTTCTTGTAACTCTCGAAAGCGGTTCCACCGCACGCCCACGGAGGGCGGCGTTTCTGGTTCAGTGTGGGTCATTCTGTCGCATTGTCAAGTTGGACGCTTCCGCCAATTTGTCCCAACCGAACTTTCCTTACCGCTTCGAGCTCTCTCTCTTTCTCGCGATCACCCGGAATAAGGCCGGTTCGCACGGCCGTTTTTCGGCTTCCGGTCCCGACTTCCGAAAAGTGTCGGGCTGGCACCGCTATTGCATGAAACATGCCCACTCCAATCCATCAGGCAAGACCGTTGTTGAACAGACTGCTCTTTCTCTTTTTGTCGTTGATCTTCTCCACCTCTCTCTTGGCGGGCCCGCAGAACCATTCCAGGGTGATTCGGCTCGCCACCACCACCAGCACGGAGAATTCGGGCCTGCTCCACTATCTGCTGCCCCTTTTCGAAAAGGAGAGCGGCTATCGCGTCCATGTGATCGCAGTGGGCACCGGCAAGGCGCTGCGCATGGGGCGGGACGGCGACGTGGACGTGGTCCTGGTCCATGCGCGAAGCGCTGAACGCAAATTCGTCGCCGAGGGCTTCGGCGAACACCGCTTCTCGGTGATGTACAACGATTTCGTGCTCGTCGGCCCCCGGGACGATCCGGCGGGAGTGCGCTCCGCCGCCTCCGCGGACGAAGCCTTCCGACGCCTGGGAGAAGGCAAAGCGCTCTTCGTCTCCAGAGGAGACGACTCCGGTACCAACAAGAAGGAGCTGGCGCTGTGGAAGAGCGCCGGCGTTCATCCCCGGGGCGGTTGGTATCGCGAGGCGGGGCAGGGCATGGGCCGGGTGCTGCAGATGGCCAGCGAACTGGGCGCCTACACGCTCACCGACCGTGGCACCTGGCTGGCGATGAAGAAGGGGCTCGACCTGCGGATTCTCCACCAAGGCGACCCCATGCTGTTCAACCCTTACGGCATCATCGCCGTCAATCCCGAACGGCATCCCAACGTGAACCATCAGGGAGCATTGGCGCTGATCCGCTGGTTCGTGGGCAAGGAGGGGCAGGAGAAGATCGCCGCTTTTCGCAAAGAGGGAGAGCAGCTTTTCATCCCCAACGCCCAGCCGAGCGAACTGGCGCTGCTGAAACCATGACCTTGTGGGAAGCGACCGACCACGCCATGCGGCTTCTTCTCGGTGGAGACGAGTCGCTCTGGCGGATCATCGGCATCTCCTTCAAAGTGTCGGGCATCGCCATCCTCATGGCCACCCCGCCCGCCGTGCTCACCGCCTTCGCCCTTGCCTGGCTCCGCTTTCCTGGGCGACGCTTGTTGATTTCGCTGTTCAGCACCTTGTTGTCCGTGCCGGCGGTGGTGGTCGGGCTCACCCTCTATCTGCTGCTCTCCAACCAGGGTCCCTTGGGCGACTGGCGGCTGCTCTTCACCCAGTCCGCCATGGTGGCGGGTCAGGTGGTTCTCGCCTTTCCCATTCTGGTGGCCATGGGGCACGCTGCCTTGCAGTCGGTGGACCAACGGGCATGGGAAACGGCGCGCACCCTGGGGGCCTCTTTCTTCAAAGCCTTCCTGCTGGTGCTTCGCGAGAGCCGCTTCGGCCTGCTGGCGGCGCTCTTGGCCGCCTACGGGCGCATCATCGCCGAAGTGGGCGCCTCGATGATGCTTGGAGGAAACATCCTCGACTACACCCGCAACATCCCCACCGCCATCGCGCTGGAAACCAGCAAGGGTGAATTCGCCCAAGGCATCGCCCTGGGCGTGGTGCTGTTGTTGCTCGCCTCCACCCTCAACGGCCTGCTCCACTATGTGCAGGGTAAAGGAGGAGTTTCCACCCCATGAACGAGAAATTCGCGCTGGAGGTCGAAGGCTTGCGCTACGGCCCAGGCGACCGAAACCTGTTCGACTCCATGAACCTGCGCCTCGAAAGCGGACGCTGCGTTCTGCTCACCGGCGAGAACGGCGCCGGGAAGACGACCCTGCTGCGCATTCTCGCGGGCCTGCAGAAACCTCGAGAGGGACGTTTCCGGTTGGAGGGGGGGGATTTCGCCGCCTGGAAGAAGATGCGCCGAATCCTCCAGAAACGGGTACTCTATCTGCATCAGCAGCCCTACATGTTCGACGGTACCGTGGAGTACAACCTGAGATTCGCCCTTTCCCGAAGCACCGGACGCGGCGCCAAGGAAGAGCTCGTGGAGCGGGCGCTGGAATGGGTGGGGATGAGCGGGTTCCGACGGAAGTATGCCCGCTCCCTCTCCGGAGGCGAGCGCCAGCGGGTGGCCTTGGCCCGCGCCTGGCTGGCCTCCCCCACGGTCATGCTGCTGGACGAGCCCACCGCCAATCTCGACGCCGAATCGCGGGAACGCACCTTGCGGCTGCTGCGCCAGCTCCGTCTGCAGGGAATGACGCTGGTGCTCGCCAGCCACGACCCCCACCATTTCACCGATCTGCCGGACCGCATCCTGCGGCTGCACCAGGGAAGGATCTTCCACGCCGCCCCCCCGCCCACTCAGAAGGAAGGAAGCGCGGCGGTGATTCCGCTGCGACAGGAGCTGGCATGAACGGCAAGCGGCAGACCACCGGCGTGATCCTGGCGGGCGGGCTGGCGCGGCGCATGGGCGGCCGGGACAAGGGGCTGCTGGCGTTCGAGGGCCGGCCTCTCATCCGCCATGTCATCGACGCCCTGCGTCCTCAGGTCGAACGGTTGATCGTCAATGCCAATCGCAATCTCGAAAGCTACGCCCGTTTCGGCCTGCCCGTCGTCGAAGACGAAGTGGAGGGTTTCCAGGGGCCCTTGGCCGGCATCCTGTCGGCCATGCACCAGGCGGCCACCCCCTGGTTGTTGGTGGTCCCTTGCGATGCCCCTCATCCTCCGCCGGATTTGCGGGAACGGTTGATGGAAGCCGCGCAAAAACGGAACGCACTCATCGCGGTGGCGCACGACGGCGTCCGCCTGCAGCCCGTGCACGCGCTGATCTCCACCGCGCTGGCCGCCGATCTGGAACAGTGGCTCGCCTCGGGCGGGCGCAAGATCGATCGCTGGTACGCGCGCCACCCCATGGCGGTGGTGGACTTTTCCGATCGTCCTGAAGCCTTCTTGAACCTCAACACGCCGGAAGAGCGGCAACGTCTGGAGAAGCAGAGGAGCGCGGGATGATCGACTTTCCCGTTCCACTGCTGGGCTTCTGCGCTTGGAGCGGCGCGGGGAAGACCACGCTTCTGCGTCGCCTGCTTCCGTTGTTGCGGGCACACGGCCTGCGCGTCGCCGTGGTCAAGCACGCCCACCACAGTTTCGACGTCGATCATCCGGGCAAGGACAGCTACGAACTGAGGGAAGCCGGCGCCGACCAGGTTCTGGTGGCCTCCAGGAACCGCGTGGCATGGATCCGCGAGCTCCAACGGCGGCACGAAGCGCCGCCCCTCGAAGAGGTGCTTCGGTGTCTGGACAACGGCGCCATCGATCTGGTTCTGGTGGAAGGGTACAAGAGCGCCGCGCTGCCCAAGATCGAGGTCCACCGTCCCGCCCTGGGACGTCCCCTTCTCCATCCCGGCGACCCCCACGTCATCGCCGTCGCCTCGGATCGGCCGGTGGCGACCCCCCTGCCGTGGCTGGACCTGAACCGGCCTGTCCAGGTCGCCCGTTTCATTCTCCGACATCTCCATCGTTCCGAAGAGAACCGCCATGCAGACCACGACCATTCGTACCGCTCCCAGTTGTGCCGATGACCGCGAGCCCGGAATCCTCAAAGTCGAGGAGGCGCGCCGGCGCATTCTCGACGCCGTCACCCCTTTGAAAGGAGAAGAGCGCCTGGCGCTGCGCAGCGCTCTGGGAAGAGTGCTCGCGCGTGACGTAATCTCCCCCATCGACGTGCCGGGGCACGACAACTCCGCCATGGACGGCTATGCGCTGGCCGGGGCGCAACTGCCGGAGTCGGGTTTCCTCGATCTGCGGGTGCGCGCCACCGTGGCCGCGGGCGACCGCTTCGAAGGGAGCTGTAAAAACGGCGAATGCATCCGCATCATGACCGGCGCACCCATGCCGGCGGGGACGGACACCGTGGTGATGCAGGAACGGACGATGGAGCTCAGCGACGGTCGGATCCGCATCGGCACCGGACACCGCCGGGGAGAGAACGTGCGCCGCGCCGGCGAGGACATCGCCGCCGGCGCCGTGGTGCTCGAAGCCGGCAGGTGGCTGGCGCCGGCCGACCTGGGCATCCTCGCTTCGCTGGGCGTCGCCGAAGTGAGCGTCCGCCGCCGGGTTCGGGTGGCCTTCTTCTCCACCGGCGACGAGCTGCGGGGCGTGGGCGAGCCGCTGGCGGAGGGAGAAGTCTACGACAGCAACCGCTACAGCTTGTACGGCATGCTGCGCCGGCTCGGCGCCGAAATCCAGGACATGGGGGTGGTGAGAGACGATCCCGTGGCGCTCCGCACCGCTTTCGCGGAAGCGGGCGAACTGGCCGACGTGGTCATCACCTCCGGGGGGGTCTCCGTGGGGGCGGCGGACTACACCAAGGCGGTTCTGGAAGAGCTGGGCGAGATGGCGTTCTGGAAGATCGCCATGAAGCCGGGGCGTCCCCTCGCCTTCGGGCGGCTCGGAAACGCCCACTTCTTCGGCTTGCCGGGCAACCCGGTGGCGGTGATGGTCACCTTCTACCAGTTCGTCCTGCCTGCGCTGCATTGGATGGCCAGCGGCCGGGAGTGGCGCCCCCTCATCGTGGAGGCCATCGCGGCCGAACCGCTGCGCAAGCGGCGTGGACGTTACGAATTTCTGCGGGGAGTGATCGAGCCCGGCGACGACGGCATCCTGAGCGTGCGCAGCGTGGGACGCCAGGGATCGGGCATCCTCACGTCCATGAGCCGGGGCAACTGTTTCATTCTGCTGGACGAAGAGCAGGGCGACGTGGCCGCGGGCGACCGCGTGCGGGTGCAGCCCTTCGCGGCGCTGACCCACTGCCAGGGGTGAGCCCCGCGGATTCCGAAAAGCCTTCTCTCATTCGGAAGGCGCGGCCGCGGCTCCCAGCCGGCCGATGATCCGCCGCACCGATTCGATGGAGCGCTCCAGAGCGGTTCGAATCTCCTCCATGGAGATCTCCTGTCCGCCGATTCCCGCCGCCCAGTTCACCACCAGCGTGAGGTGGGCAAAGCAGAGGCCCAGCTCCCGGGCCAACGCCGCTTCGGGCATCCCGGTCATGCCCACCAGATCGCAGCCGTCGCGTCTCATGCGCTCGATCTCGGCGGCGGTCTCCAACCGGGGGCCCTGGGTGGCGCCGTAGGTGCCGCCGTCCACCACTTCGATGCCGGCCCGGCGCCCCGCTTCCAGCAGGCGCCCGCGCATCTCTCCGCAATAGGGCTCGGTGAACTCCGCATGTTTTACCGGCGCCACCCCGCTCTCCACATAGGTGTGTTCGCGGCCCCAGGTGTAGTCGATGATCTGGTCGGGCACGCAAAGGGTCTCCGGACCCAGGGTGATGCCCCCCACCGAAGCCACGCTGACGATCCGGCGCACCCCCACCGAATGGAGCGCCCAGATGTTGGCGCGATAGTTGACCAGATGGGGCGGAATCGTGTGGGCCTCACCGTGGCGCGGCAGAAAGACGATCGGCAAGCGGTCGAAGGTGCCGAAGGTGAGCGGCGCCGAGGGCTCCCCATAGGGGGTCACCACGATCTTCCGCCGCTCCACCGCCAGGGCATCGAGGCGGCTCAAGCCGCTTCCGCCGAGAATGGCGATGCGCTCACTCATCCTTCAGGTCCTCCTCCAGAACGGCGCGGATGGAGGCCAGGTTGCGCCCCCATCCCAGATAGTCCATGCCGCAGCCGAAAAGATAACGGTCGGGCGCCTCCAGGCCCACGAAATCGGCCTGGAAGCCGCAGCCGCGATCGTGCCGCTTCTCCACCAGCACGGCGCTGAACACCCGCCGGGCGCCCTGCTCGCGGCAGTAGGAAACGATGGCCTCCAGGGTATGGCCTTCGTCGAGAATGTCGTCGATGACCAGCACCGTGCGTCCTTGCAGCGATTCCTCCGGCGCCTTCTTCCAGTGGAGATCGGCGCCGAAGGTTCGGTCCCGGTAGCGGGTGGCGTGGATGTAATCCAGGCGCAGGGGGAAATCGAGCCGCGGCAGCAGCATGCCCGCCGGGATCAGTCCTCCCTTCATCACCACCAGCGCCAGCGGGTCGCTGCCCCGCAGGCTCGGGGTGATTTGCGCCGCCATTCGGTCGAGCGCGGCCTCGACCTCGGCGGCGGAGAAGATCTCTTCCGCGCGCGCCAGATGGCGCAGGATCCGCTCCGAAGCACGGCTCATGGTTCCAGCTCCAGGCCGGCGTCCTCCTCCGTTCGCGCCTGCAGCAGGCCGAGAAGCTCCATGGCCCGTGGCCAGCGGGGATCTTCGCGCAGCTGATCGTGTGTCGGAGCGCCCCTTCCGTGCATGCGCGCCATCCGGACCTGGCGCACCGGGTCCTCGAAATGCTGCAAGGAATCGAGCACGGCCTCGGCGGCCGCGGGACGGTTGCACAACAGGATCATGTCGCAACCGGCGTCGAGCGCGGCACGGGCCCGTTCGCCGGGGCTTCCCGCTACCTCCGCGGCCGCCATGGCGAGGTCGTCGCTGAAGACCACCCCTTGGAAGCCCAGCCGTCCTCGAAGCACCTCCTTGAGCCAGAAAGCAGAGTAACCGGCTGGCTGCGGGTCGCATTGCTCGTAGATGACGTGGGCCGGCATGATCCCTTCGATGTTGTTCTCCACCAGGTGACGGAACGGCAGCAGATCATGGTTCCAGAGGGTTTCGAAGGGACGACAGTCACGCGGCAGCTCCTGGTGGGAATCTTCCGCAACGCCGCCGTGACCGGGAAAGTGCTTGCCCACCGAGGCCATGCCGGCGTCGCGGGCGCCCCGACACCAGGCGAAGGCGAGCTTTCCCACCACCAACGGGTCGGGCGAAAAGGCGCGATCGCCGATGACGCGGCTCCGATCGTCCCGCAGATCGAGCACGGGCGCGAAGCTGAAATCGACGCCCACGGCGCGCAACTCGGCCGCCATCAGCCAGCCCAGATGATAGGCGGCGTCCAGCGCCAGACGGGGCTCTTTCCGGTACAGCTCTCCCAAGAGAGCGGCGGGCGGCAGTTCGCTGAAACCCTCCCGAAAACGCTGCACCCGCCCTCCTTCCTGATCCACGGCGACCAGCAAGGGAGGCCGGCGCAAGGCGTGGATGGCCTGCACCAGCTCAGCCAGCTGTCGGGGATCCTGATAGTTGCGGGCGAAGAGAATGACGCCGCCGGCCGCGGGATGGAGCAGTTTCTCCCGCTCCTCCGCGGTGAGGACGGAACCCTGGAGATCCAGCATCAACGGGCCGTGGGTCATGCGGATAGACCGGGCCGAATATCGCGCCGGATTCCGGGAAAAAACGGATCATGCGGCCGGCGCCAGGAGCGACTGCGGGTGAATGACGACAAGTCTTTGAACAAGCGCATCGAACGACGAAAAGTTGCAGTGGTCAGGTGCGATATTCAATCATGGATATGCACGGAAGCACCATTGGAAACAACTTCAAATAATTCCTCTATATCTTTGTTTTTCATTCGTATGCACCCATGGGAGACCGGCCGCCCGATGGACGTTTCCGCAGCCGTTCCGTGGATGTAGATGAACCGCCGCAGGGTATCGCAATCGCCGCCGCGGTTGAAGCCGGGTTCGGAGCCCGTGAGCCAGAGGATGCGGGTGAGGATCCAGTCTCGCTCCGGCTCCCGCCGCCCCAGGTCCGGCGTGTAGCGTTCGCCGGTGGGGCGCCGCTCCACGAACACCGTCCCGCGGGGGCATCCGGCGCCGATCTTGATGCGCACGCGATGCCTCCCTCTGGGCGTGCAGCCGCTGCCCATCCGTTCCCCGGCTCCGTTGCGGGCGGTGGAGATGGGATAGACCCGCTCTCGCCGGTCGTCGCGCCACACTTCCAGCTCCTGGCGCCCCAGGAAGACCTCCAGTCTCACTCCTCTTCCTTCCATGCACTGTAGGGTACCTTGCTGAGGTTGCTGTTGTAATAGCGGGCGTCGGTGGAGACCTCTCCGCCCAGCCAGGAAGGCCTCTCGAAAGGCTCGTCGCCGTGCCCGAGCTCCACTTCCGCCACCACCAGGCCCTGGTTCTCACCGTGGAACTCGTCGATCTCCCAGCGATGCCGCCCATGGCGCACGATGTGGCGGGTCTTGTGGATGATGGGGCGATGGGCCACCAGCCGCAACAGCTCCTCCGCCTCTTCAAGAGGGATGTCGTATTCATACTCCAGTCGATGTATGCCGTCCCGCGTGCTCTTGATACCGAGCTGCGCCCTCCCCTCGCAGACGCGCACGCGAACGGAAGACTGGGCGTCCCGGCTCAGATAGCCCTGCTTCATCTCCATGGAACGCTCCACCTCCTGCCGCCAGGCGTCGGAGGCGAGGAGAAACTTGCGTTCGATCTCGACGGCCATGCAGCCATCCTAACTCATTTTACGAACAGCGCCATGGACTCCACGTGGGCCGTGTGGGGAAACATGTCCATCACGCCAGCCGACACCAGACGGTAGCCATGCCGGTGCACCAGCTCTCCTGCGTCCCGCGCCAGGGTGCCAGGATAGCAGGAGACGTAGAGGATGCGCTCCACTCCCAGACGCGGGAGATGCTCCAGCACCTCGAAGGCGCCGCTGCGCGGCGGATCCAGCAGAACCTTGTGGAACGACTTTTTGAGCCAGGGCTCGTGCTGCAGCGGTTCGTAAAGGTTGGCCGCATGGAAATCGACGTTCTCCAGCCGGTTGGCCTCGGCGTTGGCACGCGCGCGGGCCACCAGCTCGGGCGCGCCCTCCACGCCGGTCACCCATCCCGCCCGGGTGGCCAGCGGCAGGGTGAAATTGCCCACGCCGCAGAAAAGATCCAGCACCCGCTCGCCTTCTTCCGGCTCCAGCAGCTCGACGGCGCGGCGAACCATGCGGCGGTTGATCTCGCTGTTCACCTGGGTGAAATCGGTGGGCTCGAAATGGATCGTCAGATCGAAATCGGGAAGGCGATAACGAAGATCCGCCCTCTCTTCCAGAGGCGCCACGCTCTCGGGGCCCGCGGGTTGCAGATAGAAGAAAAAACCGTGTTGCCGGCCGAATCGCTTCAGCCGCTCCCGGTCCTTTTCGGTGAGCGGATCGAGGTTGCGCAGGATCAACACGCACTGTTCGTCGTCCAGGGCCACTTCGATCTGGGCGATGCGGTGGGGAATGGAGAGATCGCCGATGAGCCGCGACAGATCCATCAGCGCCCCGCCCACCCGCGGATGGAGTACCTCGCACCGCTCCAACTCCGCCACATAGCTGGAGCCGCGCTCGCGAAATCCCACCAGCACCCGGCCCTTCTTGGGGACCCGTTTCACCCCCAAGCGCGCCTTGCGGCGGTATCCCCACGGGTCGCCGTTCACCAGGGGCGGCAGCAGCGTCTCCGGTTCTACCTTTCCCAGGTGGTGGAAGGCGTCGAGCAGCGACCGCTGTTTGTATTCGATCTGGGCGGTGGCATGGAGATGCTGCAGCGAACAGCCGCCGCAGAGGCCGAAATGGGCGCAGCGCGGCTCCACCCGGTGCGGACTGGCTTCGAGCACTTCGACGAGCTCCCCCTCGTCGCGGTTGCGGCGCCGCGCGGTGTAACGGAATCTCACCCGCTCTCCCGGCAGGGCTCCATGGATGAAGGTGGCCTTGCCTTCCACCCGGGCGACGCCCCGGCCGTCGTGGGAGAGCCCCTCGACCTGGGCCTCCACCGGCTCCTGCGGCAGCCGCCGCCGTCCGCGCCGTCCCATCAGTCGGCGGGTCGGGGGTCGAAGACCCCGCTGGAGAGGTAGCGGTCGCCACGGTCGCAAACGATGGCTACCAGCACGGCGTTCTCCAGCTCGCGGGAGAGCCGCAGCATGGCGGCCACCGCGCCACCGGAAGAGATGCCGCAGAAGATCCCCTCCTGCGAGGCCAGGCGGCGGGCCGTCTCCTCCGCCTCTTCCTGAGAGACGTCCATCTCCCGGTCCACCAGAGCGGCGTCGAATATGGCCGGCAGGTACTCCCTGGGCCAGCGGCGGATCCCCGGAATCTGCGCGCCCTCCTCCGGCTGCACGCCCACCACCTGAACCCTGGGATTCCTCTCCTTGAGATAACGCCCCGTGCCCATGATGGTGCCCGTGGTGCCCATGGCGCTGACGAAATGGGTGGCCCGGCCGCCGCTGTCCCGCCAGATCTCCGGACCGGTGCCGCGGTAGTGGGCCAGAGCGTTGTCCGGGTTGTCGAACTGGTTGAGCAGGTACCCTTCGCCCCGCCGCTCCATCTCCGCCGCCAGATCCCGCGCCCCCTCCATGCCGTCGTGCTCGGAGACCAGGATCAACTCGGCCCCATAAGCCGCCATGGCCGCCTGTCGCTCCATCGTCATGTTCTCGGGCATCACCAGCTTCATGCGGTAACCGCGCATGGCGGCTACCATCGCCAGGGCGATGCCGGTGTTGCCGCTGGTGGCCTCCACCAAACAGTCGCCCGGCCGGATCTCGCCCCGCCGTTCCGCCTCCAGGATCATGCTGAGGGCGGCGCGGTCCTTCACCGATCCAGCCGGATTATTGCCTTCCAGCTTCACCAACAGTTGGTTGGTGGTGGGGCCTGGTAGCCGCCGTAGCGCCACCAGGGGCGTGTTTCCCACCGTTTCGTCGATGCTCATGATCTTCTCCATGGCGCCGATTCTAGCAGCCTGCCCGACTCGACGCTGTTCGGCCGCAAATTCGCTCCAGCGGATTTTCGCTTCGAACGCTCAAATCTGACGGGCTGCTCGTCTCCATCGTAGGGAGGACTCCGCCGTTTTCCGGATTCCCCGAACGAGGCGAGCCGCAGAGGTCGCCACCGGAAGGTGGGAAAGGAGGTGCCGCAGGACGTTTCCTGCTACCCTTGACGCCGATGCACAAGATCCGCCTGAAGATATTGCTGCTCACCCTGGTGCCGAGCGCCTGCATCCTCGGGCTGCTCTCCTTCTATCTTCTGAACCTGCGGGCCGGCGATCTGGAGGGGCGCTTTCTGGAGCATGGCGAGCTCACGGCGCGCCAGCTTGCCAACGCTGCCTTGAACGGCGTTCTCAGCAGCCGAACCGACATCCTGGAGTTGTTGGCGGAGGAGACCCGCAGAAACGATCCGGCCATCTCCGCCATTCGCATCACCGGCCCCAACGACCTGACGCTGGTGGAGGTGGGAACGCCCATTCCCTCCACGCCCGAACTGCGCACCCGATTCAGCAGCCGGATCGCGCCCGCTTACGACATCAAGCAGCTCTATCTCTACCTGCTGCAGCAGCCGCTGCTTGCCGGCGAGGACGGCCGTCCCGACCTGGGGCGGGTAATCGTCTGGCAAGATCCCTCCAATCTGATTCGGCAACGGTCGGTGGTGGTGCGCAACACCATTCTTCTGGCGCTGATCGGATTGGCGGTGATCGCCCTCCTGTCGATCTTTTTCAGCCGGCAGATCGCCCGCCCGCTGGAGCAGCTCACGCAGGCGGCCCGGCAGTTGCGCATCGGTCGGCTCGACGCCCGGGTTCCCACCACGGGCCAGGGTGAAGTGGGCGAACTGCAGGCGGCTTTCAACGAGATGGCGGAGGAGATCGCCACGGCCAGCGAAAATCTGCAGGCGCAGGTGGAGCAGGCCACGCGGGACCTGCAGGAGAGCCTGGAGACCCTGGAGATCAAGAACGTAGAGTTGGATTTGGCCCGGCAGCGCGCCTTGCAGGCAAACCGGGTCAAGTCGGAGTTCCTGGCCAGCATGAGCCACGAGATCCGCACCCCCATGAACGGCGTGCTCGGTTTCACCAGCCTGTTGCGAAGAACCGGGCTCACCGCCACCCAGCGCGAATATCTGGACACCATCGAGAGCTCGGCCGGCAACCTGCTGGCGATCATCAACGACATTCTCGATCTCTCCAAGTTGGAGGCGGGTAAGCTGAACCTGGAGCATCGCCCCTTCTCCATCCGCCGGTGCGTGGACGACACCCTCTCTCTCCTCGCTCCCCAGGCCCACCAAAAGGGACTGGAGCTGGTCGCCTTCGTATATGACGACGTTCCCGACGAGTTTCTTGGGGATCGCACACGGGTCGCGCAGATCCTCACCAACCTGGTGAACAACGCCATCAAATTCACCGCCAAGGGGGAGGTGGTGGTACGCCTGATGGTGGAACAGGAGGAGGAGCGCTCGGTCCGACTGGCGATGAACGTCACCGACACAGGCGTGGGCATCCCTTCCGAAGAGCAGTCCCACATCTTCGAAACCTTCGCCCAGGGGCGCATGACGAGAATCGGTTCGCGGGGCGGGACCGGTCTGGGGTTGAGCATCTGCAAGCGGTTGACGCAGATGATGGGCGGCACCATCAAGGTGCGAAGCGAGGTGGGAAAAGGAAGCACCTTCGTCTGCACTCTGCAGCTCGAGAAGAGCGCTGACTCCTCCCCGCCACGCGTCGAGCCGGCGTTGCGGGGCATGCGGGTGTTGCTGTTGGAGGATCACCCCGCCTCCCGCCGGGCGTTGAGCGGCCTCCTGCAGCAGTTGGGGATTCAGGCGACGGTGCCCGATTCTCCAAACTCCACCGGCGATCTCCAAGATTGCGAGATGGTGGTGCTCTGCGCCGGCGGCGACGCGCTTCGCCACGCCCAAGAGCTTTGCCATCGAATCCGCTCTCTGAGCCGAGAAGGGCGGCCTGTGTTGCTGTTGGCATCCACTTCTGACCAAGAGCAGCTCACCAACCTGCTGCGCTGCGGCGCCAGCGCCTCTTTGAGCAAGCCGGTTCGCGCCGTCGCCCTGCGCAATCTCCTCGTGGAACTGCGCGGGGGCGCCCTTCCGCATCCCCAGCCCGACGCGGTCGGCGCCGCGGTGGGCGACTCCCAATGGCTTGCGGGCAAGACGCTGCTGGTCGCCGACGACAACGCCATCAACCGCCGTCTGATGCAGCTCCTGCTCGAACAATGGGGAGCCAACGTCGTCTCGGCGGAGGATGGGCGACAGGCGCTGGCATTGGCCGGCAAGCAGTGGCCCGATCTTGCGCTGTTGGATGTCCACATGCCCCATCTGGACGGCTACGAGACCGCCGCTGCTCTTCGCGCCCGGCCCAACGGCGACAAGCTGCCCCTCATCGCCATGACCGCGGACGCCATGTGGAAAAACCGCCAGCAACTCCGAAGAAGCGGTTTCGACGCCTACCTGATCAAGCCCATCGAAGAGCAAGAGCTGTCCCGGCTGCTGCGCAAGCATCTGTTTCCGTCGATCCCCACTGCGAAAGAGACGGAGAGCAGCGAAAAGAGTCGGTCTCTTTCTCCCTTTCCCGCCGACAAAACGCCGCCCGTGCGTGACCGCGCCCAGGCGCTGCGAATCGCCGGGGGAGCAGAGCGGATCGCCGCCAACCTGTTTGCAGAGTTTCTCGAGAGCCTGCCGAAAGAGCTGTCGGCCATTCACGCGCTGTTGGACGAGAAGAAGTGGGAAGAGCTGTGGCAGGCAGTACACCGCCTCAAAGGAGCGGCGGCGGTCTGTGGCATTCCCGCCTTCTCCGCCGCGCTGGTCGCCTTCCAGCAGGCCGTCCAGGAAGAGGACGCGACCGCCGCCCATCGCCGCCTCGCCGCCATGGAGACGGAAAAGGAGCGTCTGATCCAGATATCGCGCCAAAATCCGGAACTTTCCCGGCGAGATTTTCATCCGAGCGAGGTCGGGCGAAAAGATTACGGAGAAAACCGGATGGCGTGACCGGGGCAAAAGGGAGATTTCAGCCGATCGCTCGCAGATTATGAAAGAAGCTGGTTCGACACCCTCTCAACGGCGCAGCGGAAGCTCTCCAGCCGGGGAAGGCCGATTCAGCGGGATGCCGCTGCGGCGGTCATCAAGCGCTTCATCTCCCGCACCGCTTCGGCCAGCCCGGAAAAGATGGCGCGCGCCACGATGGCGTGGCCGATGTTCAACTCCCGGACGCCCGGAATGGAGGCGATCTCCCCCACGTTGTGGTAGTCGAGGCCGTGTCCGGCGTTGACCTGCAGTCCCAGCCGAAGCCCCAGCGCCACCGCCTCCTGGATGCGCAGCAGCTCCCGCCGGCGGGCCTCCTCGCCCACCGCATCGGCGTAGTGGCCGGTATGAATCTCCACCACGGGCGCTCCTGCCGCCACCGCCGCCTCCAGCTGCTCGGGCTCGGCGTCGATGAAGAGAGAGACGCGAACGCCTGCTTCTCCCAGCCGTTCGCACACCTCTTGCAGGTGAGCGAGGTTGCCGGCCACGTCCAGCCCTCCCTCGGTGGTGAGTTCTTCCCTTTTCTCCGGAACCAGGCAACACTCCTCGGGCCGCACTTCGCAAGCGATGGCCACCATCTCTTCAGTGGCCGCCATCTCCAGGTTCATGCGTGTCTGTAGCATCTGGCGCAACAGGCGCACGTCCCGATCCTGGATGTGCCGGCGATCCTCCCGCAGGTGCAGGGTGATGGCGTCAGCCCCCGCCTGCTCGCAGAGGAGCGCCGCCAGCAGCGGCTCGGGATAGCGGGTGCCGCGGGCCTGACGAATGGTGGCAACGTGGTCGATGTTGACGCCCAGCAGGATCGGCTCTTTCATAGGAGATTGGGGGAAGCTCCGGAATCTGCACGCATTGTGCGGAACAACTCCCGGCTCTTCAAGGGTTTCCCGCCGAGATGCGGTGCCAGCAGACGACGCATCAAACGGCGCGCTTCCCGACGGAGAGCGGGTGAAACGGGAAGCCGTCCTTGCGAGAGGGCCAGGAGCACTTCGCCGGAGTAGGTCTCCGGATCGGCGCTTCCGGCCACCGTCACGCCCGATCCCGGATCGCAGCGATAACGCTCCTCCACCACCACGGGCGCGCCGTCGATCCGACGCGCCAGCTCGGGAGCGTATCCGAGCGCTTCCAGAAGGCGCAGCTCGAACGGGCGCAGCACCCCTTCGAGGTCCTCTCCTGAAGCGAGACGAATCAGCGCGTGATGGTAGTGGCGAAACAGGTCCGGCGCCGCCTCTCCTCGCGGCAACAGGCGCACGAGCAGTTCGTTCAGATAGAAGCCCGCATAAAGGGCATGTCCAGAAAGAGGCAGTGGAACCCCATCCGCCTCCACGACGGCCAACGTGCCCACCTCGCCCCGCCCCCGCCACGCCAGTTGCAGAGGCACGAAAGGTTGCAACAGCCCGCGCCGTCGGCTCCGCGGCGCCCCGGCGCCCCGGGCGATCACCGGTACGCGACCGTGGGCCGGCGTGAACAGCTCCAGCAACAGACTGGTGTCGCCGTATCCTCGGCGATGGAGCACCATCGCGGAAACGAGTTGCAGCTTCATCTCAACGGGGAAGAGACGACGCCTTCATTCCGTATAGCCCAGGCTGACCAGACTCGCCTGATCGCTGGACCAGCTCCGTTTCACTTTGATCCAGAGACGCAGAAAGACCTTTTTCTGGAAGAAACGCTCCAGCTCCCGGCGCGCCTCGGTGGCGGTCTCCTTCATCGCCCTGCCGCCCCGGCCCAGCAGGATCGCCTTCTGGTTGGGGCGCTCCACCCAGACGACGGCGCCGATGCGCAGGAGGTGGGGCCGTTCCTGGAACTCCTCGATCTCCACGGTCACCGCATAGGGCAGCTCTTTGTGGTAGCGGCGGGTGATCTGTTCGCGGATGAGCTCGGCGGCGAAGAAGCGCTCGGGCCGGTCGGTGAGCTGATCCTCCGGATAGAGGTTCTCCCCCTCGGGGAGGCGCTGGAGGATCTCCCGTTCCAGCACCTCGCAGTTGTCGCCGGTGCGGGCCGAAATCGGAATCACATCGTGGATGCCGGTCCGTTCGGCCAGATCGGCCAACAGGGGAAGCAGCTTCTCCCTCGGCTTGACGGTATCGATCTTGTTGACCGCCAACAGCGCGGGAAGGCGGCTCTCCTTCACCCGCTGCAGCACCAAGCTGTCCTCTTCGTTCCAATGACCGGCATCCACCACGAAAACCAGCAGGTCCACGCCCGTGAGCGTGGTGGTGGCGGTGCGGTTGAGGTAGCGACTCATCGCCTTGTCGCCACGTTTGTGAATACCGGGCGTATCGATGTAGACGATCTGCCCTTCGCCCAGCGTGCGAATGCCGAGAATGCTGTGGCGCGTGGTCTGCGGCTTGTGCGAGGTGATGGCCAGCTTCTGCCCCAACAGCCGGTTGAGCAGGGTGGACTTGCCCACGTTGGGCCGCCCCACCAAAGCCACGTGTCCGGCCCGGTGCTTCATGTTTCCTTCTCCCCTTCGAGCCGCCCGAGCATGAGGCGCGCCGCTTCCTGCTCGGCCTTGCGGCGGCTGCCCGCCGTGGCCAAGGTCTCGGCGTTCAGGTCCGCCACCCGGCAGACCACGGTGAAGCGCTGATCGTGGCTCTCTCCCCGCCTGGCCACCACCTCGTAACTGGGAAGCTTCATGGCGCGCGCTTGCAGCAGCTCTTGCAGACGGGTCTTGGGATCTTTGAGTTGCTCGGTGGGAGCGCTGGCGGCGATCTCCTCCGCCAACAGCCGGCGAACCAGGGTACGGGCCGCCTCGATGCCGCCGTCCAGAAATACGGCGGCGATGATCGCCTCCACCGCATCGGCGAGAATGGAGTCGCGGTTCTGTCCGCCGCTGCGAAGCTCGCCGGGGCCGAGAATGAGGCTCTCGCCCAACTGAATGCGGCGCGCCACCTGGGCCAGAGTCTCGCGCTTGACCAGTTGGGCTCGGGCGCGACTCAATTCCCCTTCCCTGGCCTGGGGATGCCGCCGGTAGAGATTCTCCGCCGCCTCGAAGCCGAGAATAGCATCGCCCAGGAATTCCAACCGCTCGTTGTTACGTGAACCCGCGCTACGGTGGGTGAGCGCCTGCTCGAGCAGTTCCAGGTTACTGAAACGGTAACCGAGTCGACGCTGTAACCGCTCCAGTCCCATTCAAAACGACCGGGAAGCGCCCACCACCGGTCAGATGCCTCTCCCTCGGGGGATCTTCACATCTTTGTGAAAATGCATCACCACGTCCACGTTGCCGACCATCGGCTCCCGGATCTCGTAATCGAGCCGCATCACCGTGCCCTCACCGCGACTGCGGTCGATGGTGAATCCTTTCTTAGGGAAATCGTAAACACCGTTGATGTCGATTCGCCGGAAAAAGGCTTTCTTCAGATCCCTTGCGCTGGCCTCGCGCAGGGAGGGATCCTGAGCCATCGACTCCATCACTTCGACGATGCTGTAGTATTGCAGATATTTGGGGACCATCTTCATCCCCAGCAGCGCAAAGAAGAGCGCCACCGCGATGATGAAGATCCATCCGGTTATTCCAATGCCACGTTGACGAAACGGCCCCTGCATTCCGCTTTTCTCCTTGTTTCTAGTGAATGCCCTGCCCTATGCGGCTCCAGTCGACAATACCGGGCCGCTTCCAGTCGAGGCTCAACCATATCATAAAGGCCTTGCCCACCAAATTCTTCTCCGGCACGAATCCCCAGCAGCGGCTGTCGTTACTGTTGTCGCGATTGTCTCCCATCATGAAGTAGTGCCCTTTCGGCACCGTGATTTCGCCCTCCGCCAGCACCTCGCAGCCAGGGGGGAAATCGGGCACCATCGGATTGACCAAAATATAGTGCTTCACTCCGTCGAGATCCTCGATCAATTCATAGGAACCCCGCATCCGCGCCCCCGAACCCACGGCCTGGTACCAACCCACCGGCTTTTGCGGCATGGGCCGGCCATTCACGTAGAGCACCTTGTCGTGGTAGGAGATACGGTCGCCAGGCAGTCCCACCAGCCGTTTGATGTAGTCCACCTTGGGGTTCTTGGGGTAGCGGAACACCACTACGTCGCCCCGGTGAGGCTCGCCGATCTCCACGAACTTGGTCTTGGTCACCGGCATGCGCAACCCGTAACTGAACTTGTTCACCAAAATGAAATCGCCCACCAGGAGGGTAGGCATCATGGAGCCGGAGGGGATGCGGAAGGGTTCCACCAGAAAGGCCCGCAACAGCAGCACGAAGAGAAAGATGGGGAAGAAGGAGCGGGCATAGTCCACCACTAGGTTCTCTTTCCCCTTCTCTTCGGCGGCGGCTTTCCGAAAGAACCGTCGCCACAGCAGATGTCCACCCCAGATCGAGCCGGAGACCAGGGTGGCGAAGGCGAGCGCCGGCTCGATGCCGAACGCCGAAAGGATCCAGACGAACAGGCCGGCGAGTATCAACAGGAGGGTCAAATGCATGGATCGGGCTCCTTAGAAGTTCTTCATTTTTCCTTGCCCACGCTGAGCACGGCGAGAAAGGCTTCCTGGGGGATCTCCACCTTGCCCACCTGCTTCATGCGCTTCTTGCCGGCCTTCTGCTTCTCCAGCAGCTTGCGCTTGCGGGTGACGTCTCCGCCGTAGCACTTGGCGGTAACGTTCTTGCGCAGCGCCTTCACGGTGGAACGGGCGATGATCTTGCTGCCGAGCGCCGCCTGGATGGCCACTTCGAACATCTGCCGCGGGATGAGCTCTTTCATCCGCTCGGTGAGTTCCCGGCCGCGGCTCTCGGCGTGGTCGCGATGGACGATGAGCGAGAGCGCGTCCACGCGCTCGCCGTTGATGAGGATGTCCAGCTTCACCAGGGGCGCCGCCTGGAATCGGTTCAGCTCGTATTCGAAGGAAGCATAGCCGCGGCTCACCGATTTGAGCCGGTCGAAGAAGTCCAACACCACCTCGTTCATGGGCAGGTCGTAGGTGAGCTGCACCTGGCCGCCGACATACTGGAGATTCTTCTGCACGCCCCGTTTCTCGATGCAGAGATTGATGACGTTGCCCAGATACTCCTGGGGCACCAGAATGTGGGCGGTGATGATGGGCTCGCGGATCTCGGCGATACGGCTCGGTTCGGGCAGTTCGGCGGGATTGTCCACCATCACCACCTCGCCGTCGGTCTTCTCCACCTCGTAGATCACCGTGGGCGCCGTGGTGATGAGATCGAGGCCGTATTCACGTTCCAGCCGCTCTTGAACGATCTCCATGTGGAGCATGCCGAGGAAGCCGCAGCGGAAACCGAAACCCAGCGCCTGCGAGGTTTCGGGCTCGAAATGGAGCGCGGCGTCGTTGAGCTTGAGCTTTTTGAGCGCCTCGCGGAAGGCCTCGTAGTCGTCCGAGTTCACCGGATAGAGCCCGGCGAAGACCCGCGGCTGCATCTGCTGGAACCCTGGAAGGGGCTCGGCCGCGGGATTCTTCTCCAGCGTGATGGTGTCGCCCACCGGCACGGCGTCGATCTCCTTGATGCCGGCGATGACGAAGCCCACCTCGCCGGTGTCCAGGAGGTCGCGTTCTTCCCGCTTGGGCGTGAAGACCCCCACCTTCTCGGCCTGGTAGACCCGTCCGGTGGACATCACCCGGATCTTCTCCTTGCGCCGCAGCCGCCCGTTCATCACCCGAACCAGCGAGATCACCCCCACGTAGGGGTCGAACCAGGAATCGATGATGAGCGCTTGAAGCGGTGCTTCGGGGTCGCCCTGGGGCGGCGGGATGCGCTCCACCAGGGTCTCCAGCAGCTCGCGAATACCCTCGCCGGTCTTGGCGCTCACCCGCAGGGCGTCCTCGGCCTCGATGCCGATGATCTCTTCGATCTCGCGGATCACCCGCTCGGGATCGGCGGAGGGCAGATCGATCTTGTTGAGCACCGGCACCACCTCCAGCCCTTGGTCGATGGCGGTGTAACAGTTGGCCACGCTCTGCGCCTCCACTCCCTGGGCCGCGTCCACCACCAGGAGAGCGCCCTCGCAGGCGGCCAGGGAACGGGAGACCTCATAGGAAAAATCGACGTGGCCCGGGGTATCGATGAAATTGAGCTCGTAGGTCTTTCCATCCCTGGCGGTGAAGTTCAGGGTGACGCTCTGCGCTTTGATGGTGATGCCGCGCTCGCGTTCCAGCTCCATGGAGTCGAGCACCTGGTCCTCCATCTCCCTTTCGCTCAACCCGCCGCAGAGCTGGATGAAGCGGTCTGCGATGGTGGATTTGCCATGATCGATGTGGGCGATGATGGAGAAGTTGCGGATCTGGTCGAGTCTGGACATCGAGTGGGCGTCAAAACCGGCGGCAGGCCGCAATGATACGTCGCCGCCCCGAAAAATTCGAGGTGCTTGAGAGGGCGCGCGACCGAAAAGCCTGAATCCGCCGGGCTGCCACGGGCGATGTGCGCGTAGCGGGACCCCGTACAAATGTCAAGGAAGTTTGAGCGCAATGAACAGGGGGCCTTCTCGCCGGCGCAGCAACAGCGGCACCTCCCGTCCGGAGGGCAGTTTCTTCAAGATGCGGCGATAGGAGGCCAGATCCCGAATCGGCTGGCCGTCGAGCATGAGCAGCAGATCCCCCGCCTCCACGCCGGCCCGCGCCGCAGCCCCCCGTTTCACCTCTTCCACCACCACTCCACCGGTGTCGGAGGACAATTCCAACTCCTCGACTTCCGATTGGGTGGGCTCGCGCACCACCAGCCCCAGACGATCCCCCTCGGCGGCGGGAGCGGGAGCGGTTTCGCTCTTCTCCGAGCTCTCTTGCTTCTTCGGCAGCTCCTCGAGCTTCACTCGAAGGTGGCGCCGCTCGCCGTGGCGCTGCACCTCCACATCCACCTCCTTTCCCACCGGGGTGGAACCCACCAGAGGCGGCAGTTCGCCGGAGGAGTGGATCGGGTGGCCGTCGAAGACGAGAATGACGTCTCCCACCTCGAGGCCGGCGCGCGCCGCCGGCGAATCCGCCATCACCTGGGCCACCAAAGCGCCGGAAGGGTGGTCCAGCCCGAAGGAGCGGGCCAGACCCTGATCCAGGTCCTGGATGAGCACCCCCAGATAGCCGCGCGAGACCCGCCCCTTCTCGCGCAACTGGCGCACCACGTTCATCGCCAGATCGATGGGGACGGCGAACGACAACCCCATGAATCCCCCGGAACGGCTGAAGATCTGCGAATTGACCCCCACCACTTCGCCGTCAAGGTTGAACAGAGGACCGCCCGAGTTGCCCGGATTGATGGCGACGTCGGTCTGGATATAGGGAACGTAGTTTTCGCTGGGCAGGCTACGCCCCTTGGCGGAGACGATACCGGCGGTCACCGTATAGTCGAAACCGAAAGGAGAACCGATGGCCAGCACCCAGGCGCCGATCTTGAGTTCGCTGCTGCGGCCGATCTTCACCGTGGGCAGGTCGTGGGCATCCACCTTCAGAAGAGCGATGTCGGTGGCCTCGTCGGACCCCACCAAGCGGGCCGGATAGCTGTCTCTGTTGTGCAGATGGACGATGATCTCGTCGGCGTCCTTCACCACGTGGTGGTTGGTGAGAATGTAACCGTCCGAGGAGATGATGAAACCGGAACCCAACGACTCCATCTCCGCATCGGGCTGCTGCTCCTCCAGGAAACGGCGGAAAAAGTCGCCAAGAGGCCCCTCTTTGGGAATGGGGAGATCCTTCGGCAGGTGGTAGCGCTCCAAGGGAGTCTTGGCCTTGTACACCGTGCTGATGTTCACCACCGCCGGTGCGGTCTCTTCCACCAGATCGCTGAAATCGGGAAGAGATGCCTTCGCCATGACCACGGCGGCGTAGGCGGCGAAGACGAACAGAAGCGACAATCCACGCAAGGTCCGCATTCCGGGATCCCTCATTTTTTCTGGAGATTCAAAGAGTCCGCCGATCCCGGCCCTCTCGGCACCGCTCCCAGCCCGACGACCGGCCCCGGAAGGATCCGCAGCACCACCGCCTGAAAGCGCGAATCCTGTTTCTGTCCCAGACGGGCCCGGATCGATCCGAAGACCAACGCCATGCCGGCGGCGCCGGTGAGCACGCTCCACAACTCGGTGGAACCGCCGCCCCATTGGCGGGCCAGCGCGTCACCCAACAGAGCGCCGCCGATCAGACCGAGCAGGGGCAACAGATAGAGGAGTACCGACGCCCACTGCATGGCTCCTTCGTCCAGCCCGATCACCACCCGGTCCCCGGGGACCGCGCCGGCTTCGTTGCGCGCCAGGAAACGGCGGCCCCGTTGGGGAAAGAGGCGGGCGACGAGGGCGGTCCCGCAACCGCCGCGCGCCGAGCAGCTGCCGCAACCCGCCTTGGGTTGCGCCTCCACTTCGGCGAGAGCGCCCTGTAGAGCCACGACGATGCCCTCTTCTTCCAGCATGTTCACTCCTTCCTGCGCAGCGCCTGGGCCACCAGCCGCAAGGTCTTGTGGGGCACCTCCCCCACCACCGTGAGCTGATGGCCGTCGAGCCGCCGGCCGTAGGCGTTGACCGACCCCAGGCTGGTCTCGCCGGTGAAGGCTTGATCGCCTTTCCCCAGAGGCTCCACGTAGGCCGAAACGGTGGCCAGGCCGTCGCTGAAGACGAAATGTTCCTGCCGCCCCCTTTCGAGACGCTTGTGGCTGACCAACCGGAAACCGGCGGGAAGCTCCTGAAAGGTCCAGCTCGAATCCGGAGAGCCCTCCTGGGAAGCTCCCTCTTTTTCAGGCGGAGGGGGCGCGGCCATCGCCGTAGCGGCCGGTGGCGGGCCGTTTCCCTTCTCCGCTTCGACGACGGAAGCGGCCTGCCGCAGTTTCAGCCGGGTGAACATGATGCGGGAGATCAGATTGCCTTCGCCGTCCATGACGGTGAGATCCAACGGCAGCCCGCTTTCGCGGTCGAGAGTGAGACGGTACCCATATCTCAGTCCGTCCCGCGGCACCAACGCCACCACCACGCCTTCCCGGCCGGCGATCCGGGCCGGCTTGCCCATCATCAGATGGTAGTAACGCCGCAATGCACGCGCTTCCAGGGGCTTCAAAGGAGAAAGGCGCCCTTTGGAAGGCTGGCGGATGGTATGGGGTTTACCGTCCACCCAGGTGGTGATGGCGAGCATGCCACCGTCACGCACGATCCGGCGGGGTTCGCCGGTGAGCGAAAAGAGAGACTCCCGCAAACGGCCGCCCACCACTTGGTGGCTCAGCCGCATGGCTTCGAGAAAACGGCCGCTGAGATAGACGAAGTTTCCCTCGAAGGAGAGAGTGGCCACCGAGCGGTTCATGCGACCGAGCCATGCTTCGGGCGACTCGCTCCCGTCTTGCCGGATTTCCCCCGCCCGGGATTGCAGAACAAAGACCGCCCACAGAAGCGTGGCGAGCGCCAGCCTACTCACCTTCGGCTCTGGGAATGTCGCCATAGCTCACCAGCGTGGTGTAGGGAATCATGCGCTGCAGGCCGTTTTGGGTGGCGTAGCGGCTGTGCTGTTCCAGGTAACGATCGAGCCGCTGCTGGTAAGGAGGCGCCACGGTCTTCCAGTGCATGCGGTCATAGACCACCAGTGCGGGCGCCGGCACCGCGCGGGAGACGGGCTCCGCTACCACTCTGTATTCGCCCCGACCGTCGGCGCGGCCATCGTGGGGGTTGATCCAGTGAGGAGCCAACATCACCACGCCGGCGGCGACCGAAGCCGCGATGGCCGCCCCGGCCACCGGCTGCAGCCAACGCTTGCGACGCCCTTCCCGGTTCGGCGCCAAGACGGTGGGCTCATCCTCCAGCCGGCGGCTCACCGCCTCCACCAGATCGACGGAACGGGGATCGATCGCCTCCCCTCGCAGACAATCGCCGATCATCTGGTAACGGACCAGCGTCCGCAGCGCCTCTTCGTCCTGGCGGATCCGCCGGCTCACCCTCACCAGCGAAACCCCGTCTGCTTCATCGTCGATGACGGCGGAAAGCTCCAGCAATTCTTCTTCTCTCATGGTCGGCGCCCTGTCACTCCAGCAAGGGTTTCAATTTCTTGTCGATGGCCTCCCGGGCCCGGAAGATCCGGGAGCGCACCGTTCCGATGGGACACTCCATCGCCTGGGCGATCTCATCATAACTCATGCCCTCCAGCTCGCGCAGCGTGATGGCGGTGCGCAACTCTTCGGGCAGCTCTTCCACCGCCTCGCGGATGGTGCGGGCGATCTCGTCCTTGAGCAGCAGCCGCTCGGGAGTGTCCACCTCGCGCAGCCGCTCTCCTGCGTCCATCTGTTCCGCGGTGGCCGCTTCCACGTCCTCCGAGGGCGGCCTTCGCCCCTTCGCCGCCAGATGATTCTTAGCGGTGTTGATGGCGATGCGATAGAGCCACGTGTAGAAGGCGCTGTCGCCGCGGAACTTGGGAAGCGCGCGGTATGCCTTGATGAAAGCCTCCTGGGTGACGTCGAACACTTCGCTACCGTCTTTGACATATCTCGAAATGAGGTTCGCCACCCGCTGCTGGTATTTCAGCACCAGCAGATCGAACGCCTTCTTGTCGCCCTGTTTGACCCGTTCGACGAGCTCCAGATCGGCTTTGGAATCGCCGCTCATGGCCTCTCCTTGCGGGCGGGTGGGACCGGCGCGCGCTTTCCCTGCCTGTGTGACCGCATTCTTGTTGTAAAGTTCGTTTTCATCGAATACTTTGGCGTTGGCCGGGAGAAGCGCCGGCCAGCTCATGGGAAGCAGCTATTATGGCAAAAAAAGATCGTTACGATGTGCTCATCATCGGCAGTGGCGCCGCCGGTCTCAGCCTCGCCCTGCGGCTGCCGCGAGGAGTCCGGACGGCCGTGGTCTCCAAACGGGAACTCAAGGAGGGCAGCACCTATTACGCCCAGGGGGGCATCTCCGCCGTGCTGGACGAGGCCGATTCGCTCGAATCCCACATTCAGGACACCCTCCAAGCCGGCGCCGGTCTGTGCGACGAGGAGGTGGTGAAGCTGGTGGTGGAACGAGGGCCGGAAAACATCCGCTGGCTGCTCTCCCAGGGGGTGGAGTTCACCGCCACGCCACCCACGGGCTCTTCCGGCTACCACCTCACCCGAGAGGGGGGGCACAGCCATCGGCGCGTGGTGCACGCCGCCGACGCCACCGGCAAAGTGGTGGAGCTGAGCCTGGAAAAACGGGCGCGGGACAACCCCGACATCGATCTGTTCGAGTACCACATCGCCGTGGATCTGATCTGCACGCCACGAGGCGACGGCCACCGGCCGCGGCGCTGCCTGGGCGCCTATCTGCTCGACCTGAAGGAGAACCGTGTGCGAACGCTGGGCGCCCGCTTCGTGGTGCTCGCCACGGGGGGCGCCAACAAGGCCTATCTCTACACCAGCAATCCGGACGTGGCCACCGGAGACGGCATCGCCATGGGCTGGCGCGCCGGCTGCCGGGTGGCCAACATGGAGTTCATCCAGTTCCACCCCACCTGCCTCTACCATCCCAACGCCAAATCCTTCCTCATCTCGGAAGCGGTCCGGGGCGAGGGGGGAAAGCTGTTGCTGCCCGACGGCACCCGTTTCATGCCCAAGTACGACGAGCGCGCCGAACTGGCTCCTAGGGACATCGTCGCTCGCGCCATCGACGCCGAAATGAAGCGCCTGGGGCTGGACTGCGTCTATCTCGATATCAGCCACCGGGAACCGGAGTTCATCCAGTCCCACTTCCCCACCATCTACCGGCGCTGTCTGGAACTGGGCATCGACATCACCCAGGAGCCCATTCCCGTGGTGCCCGCCGCCCACTACACCTGCGGCGGAATCATCACCGATCGCCATGCGCGCACCGATGTGGAGGGGCTCTACGCCGTGGGGGAGACCGCCTATACCGGTCTACACGGCGCCAACCGGATGGCGAGCAATTCACTGCTGGAGTGCCTGGTGTTCGGAGAGCTGGCCGCCGAAGAGATGGCGCTGCAGCTGGAAACCGAGGAGAAAGAGGCTCCAGCGCTCCCGGCATGGGACGAGAGCCGGGTCACCGATTCCGACGAAGAGGTGGTGGTATCGCACAACTGGGACGAGCTGCGCCGTTTCATGTGGGACTACATGGGCATCGTGCGCAGCAACAAACGGCTGGCCCGGGCCCGGCGCCGCATCAATCTCCTGCAGCACGAGATCCGCGAGTACTACAGCAATTTCCGCGTGAGCAACGACCTGCTGGAGCTGCGCAACCTGGCCGACGTGGCCGAGCTGATCATTCTCTCGGCCATCCGCCGCCGCGAGAGCCGCGGACTGCACTACAACAAGGACTTTCCCTGGCGGGACGAGAGCCAGCGCCGCCCTACCATCCTTATTCCGGAAGCCTACGTGCCGAAGCGAAGAGGGTGAAGAAGTTTTCTCCGGTGCGCTCGATCACCGTCTCCAGGGGCACTCCCCGCACTTCGGCGACCTTTTCCGCCACCAGTCGCACATGGCGCGGTTCGTTGGGCTTTCCCCGATGGGGCACCGGCGCCAGGTAAGGGGAATCGGTCTCCACCAGCAGCCGGTCCAGGGGGACCTTCTTCACCACCTCGCGCAGCGCTTCCGCGTTGCGGAAAGTGACGATGCCCGAAAAGGAGATGTAGAAGCCGAGCTCCAGCCCCCGCCGGGCCATCTCCCAGTTTTCGGTGAAGCAGTGCAGCACTCCTCCCACCTCGCGTGCCTTCTCCTCTTCGAGGATGCGGAGGGTGTCCTCACGCGCCTCCCGGGTGTGGATAATGAGCGGTTTCCCTGCGGCAAGCGCGGCGCGAACATGAGTGCGGAAGCGCCGCTGTTGCCACTCCAGGTCGCCCTCGCTGCGAAAGTAGTCGAGGCCGGTCTCGCCGATGGCGACATTGCGTGGATGGCGCGCCAGCTCCACCAACCGCTCCACCGTGGGCTCCTCCCGCTCCTTGTCGTTGGGATGAACGCCCACCGAGGTGGAGACCTGCGGCCAGGGTTCCACCAGTTCCATCATGGCGGGATGACCCTCCAGGTCGATGGCGACGCAAAGCAAGTGTTCCACTCCTTCGCTCAGCGTCCGTTCCATGAACCGGCCGAAATCGCCTCCATAGGGCGAAAGATCCACCCGATCGAGATGACAATGGGAATCCACGAGCACGGAAAAGCCTCCAGAAGAGAGTTGGAAGAGAGGTTTTCGGCGAGGAGGCCGGTTCTACATGGTGTCGGTGGGATCGTCCAGTCCCAGCATGCCGGCCAGATGCAGCTCGATCTTCTTGCGCGTCTCGCCTTCGTCACGAGGGTCGAACTGCACGCCCACACCAGCAGTGCGGTTGCCCATGGCGCCCACTGGAGTGATCCAGATCACCTTGCCGGCAAAGGGAATCTTGTCGACTTCGTCCATGAGGCTGAGCAGGATGAAGACGTCGTCGCCCAGCTTGTACTTCTTGATGGTGGGGATGAAGAGCCCGCCGTTCTCCACGAAGGGCATATAGGCGCGATACAGGGTCTTCTTATCCCTGATCGTGAGGTTCATGATGCCTTGTTGAAAGCCCGGCATGGCCATGGGTCTCATCTCCCTGTCGTTCGGCGCCACTCGACCAGCAGCGCCTCCAGAGCCAATTGAGGATTGGGGTTGTTTGCCAATCTTCTTTGAGTTTCGAACAGCTTGTCAAGCAGAGAGTGGAGCGCGGCCGGCGATGGAAGGGAGGAGATCTCCGCCACGCGCTCTCCCATCGCCCCCTTCCGCAACAAGCCTCCCAGCCACGCGCCGAGGAGGCGCAGCAACAAGCTCAGATCCGCCTCCTTGAGCCAGCTTTCGGCCACCCCGCTGGGATCGGCGCGCCCCTCGGCCACTTCGAAGAACTCACGCCGCCAGCGTTCCAGTAGCCGATCTTTTCCCGATTCGAGCCAATGGAGCACGGTCACCGGCCCTCCACCCGCCATCTCCAACAGCGGCGCAGCGCGCCCGGCTTCCAGGTCCGCGCGCTCGCCGAGCCAGGCGATCGCCTGGGCGGTGGAAGGTGGTCGCAAGGGCAGCTGCTGGCAACGACTGCGGATGGTGACGGGCAGCTGCTCCGGATGGGTGGCCACCAGCAACAGGTGGACGCCCGCAGGAGGTTCCTCCAGCGTCTTCAGCAACGCGTTGGCGGCGGCCACTCCCATCGCCTCGGCGGGGTCGATGAGAAAGAGTCTCGCGCGCCCTTCCCCCACCACCAGCACGCTGTCGTCGAGCAGCTCCCGAATGGCGTCCACGCGAATCCGTCCAGTCGATTCGTCGGGCGTCAGCTGGCGGAAATCGGGATGGTTCCCCGCGTCGAACAGGCGGCAGTCGCGGCAGTTTCCGCAAGGCAGGCCCTCTTCGGCGGGTTCGCGGCACAGCAACGCCTGAGCCAGCCTCCGCGCCAAGGGCGACTTGCCCAGGCCGGTGGGACCGGAGAGCAGAAGGGCGTGGCCGAGACGCCGCTGGCGCCGGATCTCCAGAAAACGGCGCCAGACCTCCGTCTGCCAGGGCAAGGGAGTGGCGGCGGTCAGCTCCATGCGGCGAGAAACTCCTGCACCACTTCGGCCACCTGCCGCTCCACCTCTTCCAGCGGGCGGGCGGCGTCGATCACCCGGAACCGACGGGGCTCGTCCGCCGCCCGCTGCAGATAAACCCGACGCACCCGCTCGAAAAAAGAGACGCGCTCCTTCTCGAAGCGGTCGGGCTTGGAGCGCTTTCCGGCCCGTTCCAGCCCCACTTCCGGAGGCAGATCGAGAAGCAGGGTGAGATCCGGCTTCAGGTCGCCTTGCACCCACTTTTCCAAAACGGCGATGCGGCTCTCTTCGACGCCCCGCCCGCCCCCTTGATAGGCGTAGGTGGCATCGGTGAAGCGATCGCACAGCACCCATCGCCCCTGCCGCAGATCGGGCAGGATCTTACGATGCAGGTGTTCGGCGCGGGCGGCGAACATCAGCAGCAACTCGGTGTCCACCGCCATGCCGTCGTGTCGATGTCCGAGCAGCAGCTCCCGCAGGGCCTCCCCGAGGGGCGTGCCCCCCGGTTCCCGGCTCTCCACGAGCTCCCGCCCCGCGTCGCGCAGCAGGCGGGCCGCCAGCGCCATGCAGGTGCTCTTTCCCGCCCCTTCGATTCCTTCCAGAGTGATGAACGCGCCCCGCTTTCTCATCGTTTCTTCAACTGATATCTGCGCACCGCGCGGTTGTGTCCCCGAAGCGTCTCGGAGAACTGGTGGCTGCCGTCGCCCCGGGCCACGAAATAGAGCGCCTTGCCCTGGGCCGGGTGGGCCGCGGCCTGCAGAGCCGCGCGACCGGGCATGCAGATGGGCGTGGGCGGAAGACCGGCATGCACGTAGGTGTTGTAGGGCGTGTCCTCGCGCAGATCGCTGCGCCGGATGTTGCCCTGGTAGCGCGCTCCCATGCCGTAGATGACGGTGGGATCGGTCTGTAGTTTCATCCCTTTGCGCAAGCGGCGGACGAACACCCCGGCGATGCGCCGGCGCTCGTCGGGACGGGCCGTCTCCTTCTCCACGATGGAGGCGAGAATCAGCAGTTCGTCAGGAGTGTTCAGCGGCAATCCCTCGGCCCGCTCCTTCCACGCCCGGCTCAACTCCTGTTCCATGCGCCGCCAGGCTCTCTGCAACAGCTGGAGATCGCTGAAGCCCTTGGGAAAGAGATAGGTGTCGGGAAAGAAGCGCCCCTCCGGATGGACGCCGGGATGGCCGAGCCGTTCCATCACCTGGGCGTCGGAGAGGCCCGTCAACCGGTGTTTCAATGCGGGATGACGATCCATGGCCCGACGCCACTGCCGAAAGGTCCAGCCTTCGGGAAAAGTGATCTCGTGCAGGCGGGTATGGCCGGAGACCAGCAACTTCAGCATCGTCACCGGCGTGGTTCCCGCCTCCAGCAGATATTCACCCGCCTTGATCTTCCCCAGTTCCGGGTGAAGACGGAGATGGAAACGAAGCAGGGCCGCGCTGTCCAGCACCCCTTTCGCCTCGAGCCGGCGCGCCACTCCCGCAGCCGTCTCGCCACCCGCCACTTCCACCACCAACCCCTTTTCCGGCAGCTTCAGCGGCGTCTCCAGAAACTGCCGGTAGTGCTGCCAGAACCAGGCGGCGGCCAGCGCCACGGTGAGCAGCGCGGCCGCCCCTCCGCTCAGAAGGATCCTTTTCCTTCCTTCAGCCATCGTTCGTGAACACCCGCCGGGCCACCTCCTCCAGCACGGGATGATGGGTGATTTTCACCGCCTTGTCATCTCCGTCGAGGCGGGCCACCGGCACCACGCCCAGCAGCGAACTGGTGAGAAAGAGCCCTTCCGCCTCGCCCAGCTCCTCGGGCCGGATGCGGCGCACCACCACCGGCCGATTCCGCCGGCGCGCCACCTCCAGCACCAGCTGGCGGACCACGCCGGCCACGCCGCAGCGATCGATGAGCGGCGTGTGCAGTTCGCCCTCGAACACCAGAAAAAGATTGCTGGCCGTGCCCTCCACCACGAAGCCTTCGCTGTCGAGCATCAGCCCCTCGCCGGAATCGAATTCGCGTTGGGCGAGCACCTGCTCCAGGCGGTTGAGGTGCTTCAGGCCGGCATATCCCGGTTGCTGGCCCAGCCTTTGGCGGCAGGTGACCACCGCAAGCGCAGCGGGCGCGGCGGCCGGTCCATCCCACGGCAGGGATTCGAGAATGCGGGTGGAGCGGGATGCCGCTGGCGGGCGGTAGCCCCGCTGGGAACGGCCGCGGGTGACGAGAATCTTGAGAACGGCGTTGCGGCCGTCGCCGAGCAGCGCTGCCGCCTCCCGTTCCAGCAACTCCGGATCCGGCATCTCGATGCCCAGCTGCTCGCAGCCCATGGAGAGGCGGCGAAGATGGCGCCGCCACAGCGCCGGCGTCCCCTCCACCACGGCGATGGTCTCGAAGAGGCCGTCTCCGAACTGCAGGCCGCGATCGAACACGGAGAGGCGGTCGCGTTCCTCCCCGTCCACCAGGCAGCGAATGGACCGGTCGCGCGGCAAATCAGCCTTTGAAGAGGCGGAAAACCAGGGTGCCGTTGGTTCCGCCGAAACCGAAAGAGTTGGAGAGCGCCACTTCCATCTTCATTTCGCGCGCCGTGTGGGGCACGTAATCGAGATCGCACTCTGGATCGGGGTGATCCAGGTTGATGGTGGGCGGCGCCACTTGATCGCGCAGCGCCAGCACGGTGAAAACCGCTTCGGCCCCCCCTGCCGCGCCCAGCATGTGGCCGGTCATCGACTTGGTGGAGCTCACCGGCACCTTGTAGGCGTGTTCGCCGAGCGCCCGTTTCACCGCTTTGGTCTCGGCGATGTCGCCCGCCGGCGTGGACGTGCCGTGGGCGTTGATGTAGTGGATTTCCGAGGCGTCGATGCCGGCATCCTGCATGGCGAGCCGCATGCACTCGGCGGCGCCCTCCCCGTTGGGGGACGGAGAGGTCATGTGGTAGGCATCCGAGTTCATGCCGGCGCCCACCAGCTCGCAATAGATCTCGGCGCCCCGGGCGCGGGCATGCTCCAGCTCTTCCAGAACCACCACTCCGGCACCGTCGCTGAGCACGAAACCATCGCGATCGCGGTCCCAAGGCCTGCTCGCCTTCTGCGGCTCGTCGTTGCGGGTGGAGAGCGCCCGCGCCGCGGCGAATCCCCCCAGTCCGGTGGGCGTGGTGGCCATCTCCGCCCCGCCGGCGACGACCACGTCGGAAGTGCCGGCCTGGATCAGGCGCATTCCATCGGCGATGCAGTGCGCTCCGCTGGAACAGGCGGAGACGATGGAGTAGTTGGGCCCCTTGAAGCCGTTGATGATGGAGATCTGGCCGGCCACCATGTTGATGATGTTGGCCGGCACGAAGAAAGGCGAGATCTTCCGCGGCCCGCCTTTGAGGTAGGCCGCGTAGTTGTCCTCGATGCCACCGATCCCGCCGATGCCGGAGCCCACCACGACGCCGATGCGGTGGGCGTTCTCCTCGGTCACCTCCAGGCCGGCATCGGCAATGGCCTGATGGGCCGCCGCGATGCCGTAATGGATGAAGGGGTTCATCTTCCGCGCATCCTTCTTGGGGATGTACTCGGTGATGTCGAAGTCGTAGATAGGGCCGCCGAAACGGACGCTGAAAGGTTCGATGTCCATGTGCGTGATCGGCCGGATGCCGCTCTTTCCAGCCAGGATGTTCTCCCATGCGCTGGGCACATCCAGACCCACCGGCGACACCAGACCGAGGCCGGTGACCACTACCCTTCTCTTGGACATATCGGGAAACCCTCTGTTTGCTACGAGCTTGGCATCTCCCGGCCTGACGCTGGCCGGCGGATGCGCGTCAGATCAGGGGGAGATCGATGGCGGTGGTACCTCGATCAGCTATGCGCGTTGATGTAATCGACCGCCTGTTTCAAGGTGGTGATGTTCTCGGCGTCCTCGTCGGGGATTTCGCACTCGAACTCCTCTTCGAGGGCCATGACCAGTTCCACGGCGTCCAGGGAATCCGCGCCCAGGTCATCGATAAAGGAAGCATCGGGCGTGACTTCGTCTTCGCTCACCCCGAGCTGCTCGGCGACAATCTTCTTGACACGTTCTTCAATGCTGCTCATTGCTTTGATTTCCTCCAGGATTTGAGCGCGATCCAGCGCCGCGCGTGGGTATTTTATGCGTAAATCCACCCCGTTCCAACAAGGGGTCAGACCATGTACATGCCGCCGTTCACGTGCAGCGTGGTGCCGGTGACGTAGGCGGCATCGTCGGAGACCAGAAAGGCGACGGCCGAGGCGATCTCTTCGGGCTGCCCCAGCCGGCCCAGGGGAATGGCCGCCAGCAACTGCTTGCGCTGGGCTTCGGGCAGCTCCCGGGTCATGTCGGTGTCGATGAAGCCGGGAGCCACGGCGTTCACGGTGATGCCGCGGGGGCCGATCTCCTGGGCCAGAGACTTGGTGAAGCCGATCATGCCGGCCTTGGCGGCGGAGTAGTTGGTCTGCCCGGCGTTGCCGCTCACCCCCACCACCGAGGTGATGTTGACGATGCGTCCCCAGCGCGCCTTCATCATGCCCCGCACGCACGCCTTGCAGACCCGGTAAAGGGAATTGAGGTTGGTCTCGATGACGGCGTTCCACTCATCCGGTTTCATGCGCATGAGCAGGTTGTCACGGGTGATGCCGGCGTTGTTCACCAGCACGGTGATCACGCCGTATCTCTCCTCGACGACCTTGACCACTTCCGCCACCGAGTCATCGTCGGCCACATCCAGTTTCATGCCACCCCCGCGGATGCCGGCCTCGTCGAACCAGGTGGCGATGGCTTCGGCGCCGCCGTCGGAGGTGGCGGTGCCCACCACAGTGAAACCTTCTTTGCCCAGGCGGGCGGCGATGGCTCGGCCGATGCCGCGGCTGGCGCCGGTGACGAGAGCGATGCGGGTTTCAGACATGGGTGACCTCCAGCGCTTTCTCCAGGGATGCCGGATCGAACACCGGCAGGAACTCCAACTTCTTGTCGATGCGACGGCCCAGGCCGGTGAGCACCTTGCCCGGTCCCGCTTCGACGATCTTTTCCACGCCCCGCCCGGCCATGGCCTGGATGGTCTCCACCCAGCGCACCGGGCTGTAGAGCTGCTCGACCAACTTCTCGCGCAGCGACGCCACGCTCTCGGCCTCCGCCACGTCGACGTTGTGCAACACCGGAATGGAGGGCGGACGGAGTTGCACATCGCCGAGCGCCTCCGCCAGCCGTTGCGCCGCCGGCTTCATCAAGGCGCAGTGGGAGGGCACGCTCACCGGCAGCGGCAACGCCCGCTTGGCGCCCCGCTCCTTCGCCAGCTCCATGGCGCGCCCCACCGCCTCCTTCTCGCCGGCGATGACCACCTGGCCCGGCGAGTTGAAGTTCACCGCCTCCACCACACCGTCCGCCGCAGCCACGGCGCAGAGATCGCGCACCTGTTCGTCTTCGAGACCCAGGATGGCGGCCATGGCGCCGCTGCCGTCGGGCACCGCTTCCTGCATGAAACGGCCGCGCGCCGCCACCAGCTTCACGGCGTCGGCGAAGTCGAGGGCTTCCGCCGCCACCAGGGCGCTGTACTCGCCCAGGCTGTGGCCGGCCATCACCGCCGGCGTGGCGCCCCCCTGCTCCTTCCATACTCGCCATGCCGCCACACCGGCGGTGAGCATGGCCGGTTGGGTGTTCTCGGTACGGTCGAGCGCCTCCGCGGGGCCTTGGTCGACCAGCTTCCACAGATCGAGGCCGAGGGCGTCGGAAGCTTCTTCATAGAGCCGCCGCACCAGGGGAAAGGCTTCGGCCAGGGCGGAAGACATCCCCAACGATTGGGAGCCCTGACCGGGAAAGACGATGGCGATGGAGTCGTTCATGATGGCCGCTATCCGTTGTTCAGAAATCGAGCAGAATCGAGCCCCAGGTGAAGCCTCCGCCGAAGGCTTCCAGAAGCAGGGTTTCGCCGCGCCGGATGCGGCCGTCGCGCACCGCCACGTCCAGGGCCAGCGGCACCGAGGCGGCCGAAGTGTTGCCGTGTTCGTCCACCGTCACCACCACCTTCTCCATGGGCATGCCCAGCTTGCGGGCGGTGGCCTTGATGATGCGGATGTTGGCCTGGTGGGGCACCAGCCAATCGATGTCGCTCTTGCGCAGTTCGTTGGCGGCCAGCGTCTCGTCGACGATGCGACCCAGGGTGTTGACCGCCACTTTGAACACCTCGTTGCCCTTCATCTGCATGAAGCGGGGATCGGCGCCCGACTCCGGATCGACGTCGAAGCCCCGGGAGACACCGCCCGGCACATGGAGCAGTCCTTCGTAGGCGCCGTCGGCATGAAGGTGGGTGGAGCGGATGCCCGGCTCTTCGGAGGCCTGCAGCACCACGGCGCCGGCACCGTCGCCGAAAAGGATGCAGGTGCCGCGGTCGCTCCAGTCCACGATTCGGGAGAGCGTCTCGGCCCCCACCACCAGAGCGGTTCGGGCGCTGCCGGTGCGGATGAACTTGTCCGCAACGCCCAGGGCGTAGATGAAGCCGGTGCAGACCGCCTGGACGTCGAAAGCGGGACAGCCGTGGTTGCCCAGACGGTGTTGCAGAAGGCAGGCGGTACTGGGAAAGATCTTGTCGGGCGTGGTGGTGGCGACGACGATGAGATCCAGCTCCCGCGCCTCGATGCCGGCCGCCTCCAGCGCCCGGCGCGCCGCCTTTTCGGCCAGATCGCAGGTGGTCTCGCCCTCAGCGGCGATGTGGCGTTTGAGAATGCCGGTGCGCTCCCGGATCCACTGGTCGGAAGTGTCCACCATCCGTTCCAGGTCCTGGTTGGAGAGCACTTTTTCGGGCAGGTGGCCGCCGGTGCCAACGATGCGCGAGTAGAGCGTCATGCGGTGTTCCTTGCCCGCAACTGTTGGGCCACGCGATCCTCGATGCGGCTGGAGACGTCGGCGATCACCGCCTTGGCGGCGATGTCGATGGCGTGGGTGTAGGCCAGCACGTCGGCGCCGCCGTGGCTCTTGACCACCACGCCGCGCAACCCCAGCAGGCTGGCCCCGTTGTAACGGCGAGGATCGATTCGCCGGCTCACGCCCTTGAGCACGGGCAGGGCGCAGAGGGCGGCGATCTTGGTGAAGAGGTTGCGGGTAAAGCCCTCTTTGAGGATCCCCCGGATCATCCGCGCCACACCTTCGCTGGTCTTCAGCGCCACGTTGCCGACGAAGCCGTCGGTGACCACGATGTCCACCTCCTCGTTGACATAGATGTCGTCCCCTTCCACATAACCGAGATAGTTGAGCGACGAGGCGCGCAGCAGCTGGTCGGCCAGCTTCACCTGCTCGTTCCCCTTGATCTCTTCCTGGCCGATGTTGAGCAGGCCCACCCGCGGGCGCTCGATGCCGTCGAGCACGGTCACCAGCTCCGAGCCCATGACGGCGAACTGCAGCAGGTGCTCCGCACTGCAATCGACGTTGGCGCCGAGATCGAGCATCCAGGTGCGCCCGCCCATGCAGGGCAGCGCGGTGATGATGGCGGGTCGGTCCACGTGGGGCAACATCTTCAACACGAAACGGGCGGTGGCCATCAAGGCGCCGGTATTGCCGGCGCTGACGCAGGCGTGAGCCTCCCCCTTTTTCACCAGATCGAGCGCCACCCGCATGGAGGAGTCCTTCTTCTTGCGCAGCGCCACCGACGGCAGTTCGTCCATGCCCACCTCCTGCGAGGCGGGATGCAGGCGAAGCCCCGCGGGCGGCTTCTCCGGGAGCTGCGGCCGCAACACCTCTTCACGCCCCACGAGGATCAGCTCGTGCTGCGGATGCTCCTTCAGATATTGCAACGCCGCCGGCACGACCACGGAAGACCCATGGTCTCCTCCCATGGCGTCCAGGGCGATGGTGATCCTGCCGACCACTGGAAGAGACTCCGACGATTCAGCCGGCGGCCCGCGAAGACCGGAACCTGGTCACTGGGTGGAGATCCCCGTTCTCAGCGCTCGACGACCTTGCGCCCGCGATAGAAACCGTCCGGCGTGACGTGATGGCGCAGGTGGGTTTCCCCCGAAGTGGGGTCGACAGAGAGCGCCGCCGGCTTGAGGGCGTCGTGGGAGCGGCGCATGCCGCGCTTGGAAGGGGTCTTTCGGTTCTGTTGTACTGCCATCGATATCTCCTGCAAATTCTCAACTCTGGTTCCCGCCGGATTTCAGGCCGGCGAGAACGGCGAAAGGATTGGGCCGCTCCTCGTCCGTTCCTCCTGCTTGCGGATCCTCCGGGACGGCGGCCGGCCCGTCACAGCGATGCGCAGCATGGCGTGGCGAGACCGGAATGCTCAACAGCAGCTCCTCTTCCACCAGCTCCCTGACCGCCAGCGGTTCCTTCTCCTGGAGCAACAAGGGATCCTGTTCGGCGGGCAACCGCTCCGCCTCAAGGAGGCCGCTCACCACGGCCAACAGGACATGGGCGTCCACCTCGTGGCTCATCGCCTCGAGGCACCGCTGACACTCCAACCGCAGCTCCGCCTGCACCGAGCCGTCGATCAGGGGGCGCCCCCGATCGTCACGAACAAAACGGAGGTGGTAGCGGACTTCGCCCCCCGGTTCCCGCAACAATGGAGCCACCCGCGGCAGCTCGGCGAGCGCAATGCGCCCCTCCAGGACAGCCTCCTGCTCGGCCAGCAGCCAGGGGTCTACACGCTCGGGGGTGGGCCGCGCCATAAGCCGCGTATGATAGAAAATTTCCCCTTCCGGGTCAAAGGAAAGGCGCGCAACGCTTACGGCCACCCCGAAGGATGGCCGTAAGGTGGCGGTTCGCGGCGACCGGACTCAGGCGGCCCGGCTCTCCAGCGTGGCGGAATCCTTTTTGCCTTGGCAGGTCTGCTCTTTCTCCAGACCCCTCGCCACCAAATCGGCCAGGGTGATGTCGGTGAGAAAGTCGTAGATCTGACGGCTCAGGTCGTCCCACAGACTGTGGGTGAGGCAGCGCTGCCCGCCACGGCAATCCTCCTTGCCCCGACAGCGGGTGAACTCCACCCATTCATCCACGGCGCAGATGATGTCGGCGATGGAGATCTCGTCCGCCGGACGGCCGAGAAAATAGCCACCCCCCGGTCCGCGCACGCCGCGGACCAGTTTGCGTGCCCGCAGGGCCGCGAACAGCTGCTCCAGATAGGAGAGCGAAATCCCCTGGTTTTCGGAAATGTCCGAGAGGGTGACCGGGCCGTCCTGGCCGTTGAGGGCCAGGTCCAGCATCGCCGTGACCGCATAACGGCCTTTGGTTGAAAGTCTCATGCTCTTCACTCCTCCTCGTTTCTTGGGCGAGGAAATCTATTAACTGAGTAATTTACTCGGTAATTAAGCCTACCATTAACCCTGCATTTCAGTCAACAATTCCGACGAACGGTCGAATCGGTGGCCCTGATGGGCGCAGTAGGCCAGCCATTTGGAGAGAAAGAGCTGGACTTTCCAGCGGTTTTCGAGGCTGGGATGGTGGTAGCCGGCGTTCAGCGGCAGAGCGCTCTGGCGCAGGTTCATCACCTCCACCTGGGCGGCGTCGTGATAGAGGCGCAGCACGGCGTCCGGGTCGGGAACCTGCCCTCGGTGGTGGGAGAAATAGTAGGTCAGATGCACCACCGTGGTGTAAGGAGTCTGCTCCAGAATCTCCAAAAAAAGATCCATCTGGCCGGGCCGGGACGACTTCAGCAGCCCCCGCCGGCGCGGCAGCTCCGGCGCCAGGGCCATGAGCTGCCAATAGTTCTCCTCGCACAGATCGAGAAAGCGCCCCACCGTCGGGGTGCTGTCCAGGAGCGGAGCGAGCTGAGATACCCAGGGCAGACGCATCAGCCGACCACGAAACGAAAAGCGGGGGCACCAGGCCCCCGGCTTCCTTTTGGACTCGAAGTGGAAGGATCAGGCCTGTTCACCACCCTGGCTTTCCGCGATCTGCTTGCGCACCTCGTCCATGTCCAGCGCCTGCGCCTGCTCCACCAGTTGCCGGAAAGGCCCTTCCGGCAGCGCCCCCGCCTCGGCGTAGATGATGATCTGGTCCCGGAAGATCATCAAAGTGGGAATGGAGCGGATCTGGAAGTGCATGGCCAGCTCCTGCTCCTCCTCGGTGTTCACCTTGGCGAAAACGATGTCTGGAAACTCTTCGGAGACCTTCTCGTAGGTGGGTGCGAAGCTCTTGCACGGCCCACACCAGGGCGCCCAGAAGTCGATGATGACGAAGGGATTGTTGTTGACGGTCTCTTCAAAATTCTCTTTGGTCAGTTCGATCACAGCCACGCGAAGGTCTCCGGAGTGCAGGTTGAGCAATGGGTTGAAGCCCAGTATAGCAAGGGCGGAACAAAAAAACCGGGGCGCCCGCCCCGGTCCTTTCCGTTCCTCAGCCTTCCAGGCCGGCGAAGATGGCGTCGCGGATCTCTTCCACGCTGCCCACGCCGTTCACTTTCACATATTTGACGTTGCCGGCTTCGGCCTCCTTGGTGTAGAAGTCGATGAGCGGCTCGGTCTGCTCGTGATAGACGCGCAGACGCTCGCGCACCGTCTCCTCCTTGTCGTCGTCCCGCTGGATCAGGTCTTCGCCGGTGACGTCGTCCTTGCCCTCCACCTTGGGTGGATTGAAGATGACGTGATAGGTGCGCCCCGAGGGCAGATGCACCCGCCGGCCCGACATGCGCTTGATGATCTCCTCGTCGGGCACGTCGATCTCCACCACGGCGTCGATGTCGATGCCCGCCTCCTTCATCGCCTCGGCCTGGGGAATGGTGCGGGGAAAGCCGTCGAAGAGATAGCCGTTCTTGCAGTCGTCCTCCTGGATCCGCTCCTTCACCATCCCCATGATGATGTCGTCGGAGACCAGCCCCCCCTCGTCCATGATCTTCTTGGCCGCCTTGCCCAGCTCGGTGCCCGCTTTCACATGGGCCCGCAGCATGTCGCCCGTGGAGATCTGGGGAATGTTGTACTTCTCTTTGATGAATGCAGCCTGGGTGCCCTTCCCGGCTCCAGGTCCGCCCAGCAGGATGATTCGCATGGTCTCTAGCCCCCTCTTGGGATTGGAACAGTGCTGGAAGTGTGCCACAACCGCCCACGGCAGGAACATTCGAGCCTGCCAATGGGCGGATTGAGGGGGCTTATCGCCGCTTCAATTATCGGCCTTGACGCCGCCCGCCATCTCCAACATCAGTTTATTGAGCCGGTGGACGAAGCTGGCCGGATCCTCGAGCTGCCCTCCTTCCGCCAGCATGGCCTGGTCGAAGAGCAGGCGCGCCAGCTCGTCGAAGCGCTCGCCCTCCTCTTGCTCCATGCGCGCCACCAGAGGGTGGTCCACATTGAGCTCGAGGATGGGGGTGGGCATGGGGGCGTCCTGGCCCAGCTGCTTGAGCACCCGGGCGAGATTCTGGCTCATCTCGTACTCGTCCACCACCAGGCAGGCGGGCGAATCCACCAGGCGGCTGGAGACGCGCACCTCTTTCACCCGGTCGCCCAGCGCTTTTTTCACCCGTTCAAGCAGCGACTTGTGGGCCTCGGCGATCTTCTCTTGCGCCTCTTTCTCTTCCTTGGTCTCCAGTTCGCCCAGATCGAGCTGGCCCTTGGCCACCGAACGGAAAGGCTTGCCCTTGTATTCGGTGAGATGGGACATGAGCCACTCGTCCACCCGGTCGGTGAGCAGGAGCACCTCGATGTCGTGCTTCTTGAACACCTCCAGATGGGGACTGTTGCGCGCCGCCGCCAGGGTGTCGGCGGTGATGTAATAGATCTTCTCCTGCTTCTCGGCCATGCGCTCGAGGTAGTCGTCGAGGGAGACGCTCTGTTCGTCGCCCTCCGACTTGGTGGTGGCGAAGCGCAGCAGGCCGGCGATGCGCTCGCGGTTGGCGAAATCCTCCGCCGGCCCCTCCTTGAGAACCTTGCCGAACTCTTTCCAGAAGGTCTTGTACTTCTCCGGCTCCTCCTTGGCCAGATGCTCCAGCAGGCCGAGAACCCGCTTGACGTTGGCGGCGCGGATGGTGTCGATCACCTTGTTGTGCTGCAGCAGCTCGCGGGAGACGTTGAGCGGCAGGTCGTCCGAGTCCACCACGCCCTTGACGAAGCGCAGATAGTGGGGCATCAGCTTGTCCGCCTCGTCCATGATGAAGACGCGGCGCACGTAGAGCTTGACGCCGTGCTTCTGCTCCCGGTCCCACAGATCCCAAGGCGCTTTGGAAGGGATGTAGAGCAGCGAGGTGTACTCGTGCTTTCCCTCCACCCGGTTGTGGGTCCAGGCCAGCGGCTCCTCGAAATCGTGGGTGATGGATTTGTAGAACTCCTTGTACTCTTCGTCCGAGATCTCGGACTTGTTGCGCATCCACAGGGCGGTGCCCTTGTTCACCTGCTCCCACTCGGTCTCCCCCTTCTTCTCCTCTTCTCCTTGCGTCTCCTTGGGCATCTCGATGGGGATGGGCAGGTGGTCGGAGAACTTGTGGATGATGGAGCGCAAGCGCCAGGGGTCCAGAAACTCCTTCTCCTCCTCGCGCAGATGCAGGGTCACTTCGGTGCCGCGATCCGCCTTTTCCACGGTTTCGATGGTGTAGCCGCCCTCCCCCGTGGATTCCCAGCGCACGCCGTGCTCCTTGCCGAAGCCGGCGCGCCGCGTGGTGAGGGTCACCCGGTCGGCCACGATGAAGGCGGAGTAGAAGCCCACCCCGAACTGGCCGATGAGCTGGGCGTCGGCCTCTTCGTTGCCGGTCATCTTCTCCAGGAACTTGCGGGTGCCCGAGCTGGCGATGGTGCCGATGGTCTCCATCACCTCGTCGCGGGTCATGCCGATGCCGTTGTCGGCCACGGTGACGGTGCCGGCCTTCTCGTCCACCCAGACGCGGATGCGCAGGTTGGGGTCTTCTTCGTAGAGGGCGTCGTCCGAGAGCGCTTCGAAACGCAGTTTCTCGATGGCATCCGAAGCGTTGGAGATCAGCTCGCGCAGGAAAATCTCCTTGTTGCTGTAGAGAGAGCGGATCACCAGGTTGAGCACCTGGCTCACTTCCGCCTGGAACTCCAAGGTCTCTTTGTGCGCTTCCACACTCATCGTCTCTCCTCTTGCGATGGAACCGAATCTCAAACGCCCAATTTGGGGACGCTCCTCCTCGATTTCAAGGCGCGTCTCCGCGCCGATGTGCCATACTTGGCGGAAATGGGCGGGTTCCTGAGAAAGTTGGGGTGGACCGTTCTGCTGGCCGCGCTCCCTGCGGCGCAGACGCACGCTCTCTTCTGCCCTCTGCCGGAGAAGAGAAAGGCGCATCACCCCGTAAGGAAGATGGCCGTTCCGCCGGTTCGCCGCGCTCTCCCCCTTCCGCCGCCGCCGGAAACTCCACCGGTGGACGGCTATCTCGGCCGCAAGGCGCCCCGCGCGACACCGCCTCCCGCGGCTCCCCGCTGGCGGCCCGACAAGTAGCGCCGCCGCCTCGACGCAACTCCCCCACAGATTGCGGCGTGTGTCCGCCCTCCTTAGCCGCTAAAATGCGCCCCATTCGATCCAGCCTTCCAGGAGAATCATCCGTGTCCGAACGACGAGTGGACGTTGCCATCATCGGCTCCGGCACCGCCGGCCTCAACGCCATGGGGCGGGTGCGCCGCGCCAAGAAGTCTTTCGTGCTCATCAACGGCGGAGAAGCGGGCACCACCTGCGCCCGCGTGGGCTGCATGCCGTCCAAGGCCATCATCCAGGTGGCCGAAGACTTCCACCGCCGCACCCTCTATCCCCGCATGGGCATCCAAGGGGGCGACGGCCTCTCGGTGGACCTGCCCGAGGTGATGGAATACGTCCGCGAGCTGCGCGACACCTTCGTGGACCGGGTGCTCTCCAACAGCACCGACCATCTGAGCGAAGAGGAGTTCATCGAGCAGTACGCCCGTTTCGTGGAGCCCGGATTGCTGGAGTTGGAGGACGGCAGCCGCATCCGCGCCGAACGCATCGTCATCGCCACCGGCTCCACGCCGGTGGTTCCGGAAGAGTGGCGTGTCTTCGGCGACCGCATCGTCACCACCGACCAGTTCTTCGAACTGGAAACCCTCCCCGCCTCCATGGCGGTGGTGGGGCTGGGCGTCATCGGCCTGGAGCTGGGGCAGAGCATCGCCCGCCTGGGAGTGGAGACCACCGGCTTCGACCTGGCCGAGCGCATCGGCGGCGCCACCGATCCCAAAGTGGTGGACGCCGCGCGCGAGGTGATCGGCAAGGAGTTCCCCTTGCATCTGGGCCGCCCCGTGACCCTCGCCGAGGAGCCCGACGGCCGTTTACGGGTGAGCAACGGCGAAAGCGAAGTGGTGGTGGAAAAGGTGCTGGCGAGCCTGGGCCGCCGGCCCAATCTCGACCGCCTCAATCTGCGGGCGCTGGGGGTCGAGCTGGACGAGCGCGGCGTCCCCCCCTACGACCCGAACACCATGCAGGTGGCGGATCTGCCGGTGTTCCTGGCCGGAGACGTGGACGGCGACCGCCCCATCCTTCACGAGGCCGGAGACGAGGGCAAGATCGCCGGCTACAACGCGGCCCACTGGCCCGAGGTGCGTCCTTTCCACCGCAAGGTGCCGTTGGCCATCACCTTCTGCGACCCCAACATCGTCACCGTGGGTCGCTGCCACGAAGCGCTCGATCCGGAACGGACCGTGGTGGGCGAGATGAAGGTGGCGCCGGTGGGCCGGGCGCTCATTATGGGCCGCAACCGCGGCACCATCCGCGTCTATGCCGACAAGGAGAGCGGCCGCTTCCTCGGAGCAGAGATGTGCGCGCCGCGGGCCGAACACCTGGGCCATCTGCTGGCCTGGTGCATCCGCAAGGGCGCCACCGTGGGGGAACTGATTCAGATGCCCTTCTACCACCCCGTGATGGAAGAGGCGCTGCAGGCGGCGCTCAACGCCCTCTATCACCACCTGGACGTCAACAACGGCTCGCCGATCTCGGAACTGGAGCCCATGTAGAAACTTTCTCAAGTATTGCAGGTAAACTCATGCCTTATTTTATTTTCGAAATCACGACCCACCCCGATTCCGGGGTGCGCACGGCGCGCTATCTGGACGTCTACGACAAGTTTCGGGACGCCAAGCAGCGGGTGAAGGCCGAGCGCGAAGCCAACCCCGAGACCGAAGAGCGCGTGGTGCGCATGGCGTTCGCCAAGACCCAGGTAGAGGCGGAAAAGCTGCTCACCACCCCGCGCGAAGGCCAGCCCATCATCAACGAGGACTGATCGCTGGCACCGGAGCCGCGCCTCTCCGTTCTGCTGCCGTTCCGCGACGCCGCCGACACCCTCCCCTCGGCCGTGGAGTCCATCCTGGCGCAGACGGAGGAACGGTGGGAGCTGGTGGCGGTGGACGATCACAGCGGAGACGGCTCCGCGGAAGCTCTCCTGGCGGCGGCCGACACCGACCCGCGGGTCCGCTTGCTGCCCAACCCGGGCCGTGGGCTGGTGGACGCCCTCAACCACGGCCTGCGGGCCTGCCGCAGCGAGCTGGTGGCGCGCATGGACGCCGACGACCTCATGGCCCCCCGCCGACTGGAGGCCCATCTGCGACATTTCGCCGAGAAACCGGAGCTGGCGCTCTCCGCCACCCAGGTGGAGCTCTTCGGCGAACATGGCGTCCAGGCCGGGTTCCGGGAATATCTCCGCTGGCAGAACGCCTGCATCACCCAGGAGGAGATCGGCCGCGATCTCTACGTCGAATCGCCTTTCGCCCATCCCAGCGTCGCTTTCCGCCGCCAGGCGGTGCTCGGCGCCGGCGGCTATCGCCAAGGCTCTTTCCCCGAAGACTACGATCTCTGGCTGCGCCTCTTCCACGCCGGCTGCCGCATGGAGAAGATTCCACGGGTGCTGCTGAAATGGCGCGACCATCCCCGGCGGCTCTCGCGGGTCGATCCCCGCTGTTCCCGCCAAGCCTTCGACCGCCTGCGCGCCCACTATCTGGCGAAGGACCCTCGCTTGCTGCGCAACCGCGAAAACTTCGTCATCTGGGGAGCGGGCCGGAAGACCCGACGCCGGGCCGACCATCTGTTGAACCACGGGTTCCGGCCCCGCGCCTGGATCGACATCGACCCGCGCAAGATCGGCAACCGGGTGGCGGGAATTCCCGTGGAGGATTCCCGCTGGCTGGAGAGCGCCGGTCGCCCTTTCGTGCTGGTCTACGTGACCAACCACGGAGCACGGGAAGAGATTCTGGAAGAGCTGGAACGGCTGGGCTATCGCCCCGGAGAGGAGTGCTTGGCGGTGGGCTGAGTCAATTCAGGAAAGCCACCATGCCCTTATTCATGAACTCCTTTACCTTTTTCACATAAGTAACTGTTTCTTTGTATGGAGGAATGGTGTTTCCATACTTTTCCACCGCGCCCTCTCCGGCATTGTAGGCCGCCGTGGCCAGAGAGAGGTCGCCATCGTAACGATCCAACAGCCATTTCAGATAGGCGGCGCCCCCCAGAATGTTCTGCCGGGGATCCCAGGGGTCCCGCACCCCGAAACGGCGCGCCGTGGCGGGCATCAGCTGCATCAGCCCCATGGCTCCCTTGGGTGAGAGAGCGCGTGGCTGGTAGGCCGACTCGGCCAGGATCACGGCGTGAATGAGATCAGGGCTCAACCCGTGACGGCGGGCGGCCTCTTCGATCCAAGGCGAGTAGCGGCGGATGCGCCTTCGCAAATCGGCCAGAGAGGGCGCCCGCCCGCCGCTGCGCGGATGCCGGTAGCTGAAATGGAAGCGTTTGAGCAGGGTCATCTCCCGGCCCAGCCGCGGATCGTCGGTGAGAAGAATGCGCCCCTCCGCATCCTCGAATTTGTAGATGGTCTCCGCCTGGAGCAGGGGGACGGAAAGCAACAGCCAGGAGAACGCCAGCGCCACGCCCGGCCCTTTCCACCAGGGCCGAGAAGGGAACGCGCGTTTCAAGGACGGTTCAGCCACAACACCTCTTGTATTTCTTGCCGCTGCCGCAGGGGCAGGGGTCGTTCCTGCCCACCTTGGGGGCTTCCCGCCTGACGGTCTGCGGCTTGGGCATCTTTCCATCCACGTAGTACCAGGTTCCCCGCTCCTTGCGGAACAGGCTCAGTTCATGATGCCGCTTGAGCTGCCCTTTTTCCGTGTAACTGGCCACAAATTCCACCACGCCCTCGGTGTCGTTCTCGCCCCCTTTGTCCGTGGCCAGGATCTCCAGCCCATGCCACTGGGCCTGCTCCGCCCAGCGGCGGGTGGCCGGCTCGTCCCAGTCGTGGCGGAAGTCGGGATGGAGGCTCTCTCCCAGAAAGGCGATATCGCCTGTTTGGTAGGCGGAGTAGCGGGCCCGCATCAGCGCTTCGGCGGTGGGGGCCGGCCGCTCGCCGGCGAGGATGGGACCGCAGCAGGCGTCGAACTCCCGCTCGGAACCGCAGTAACAGAGTGGCATGGAATCGATTCCCCGTGGCGCAAAGGGTGACCGGAATTATACGGCCAGGGTGGCTGGCGGGGTAGGCCGCTTCCAGAGAAAAAAGGCGCGCGGCGCCAGGGCTTACAACCCCAGCTCCCGCCACCGTTTGCGGATGCGTTTCACCGAGACCGGCACGCGGGTCTTCACCTCCTGGGCGAAGAGGGAGATGCGCAGCTCCTCCAGCAGCCAGCGGATCTCTTCGAGCCGATCGTCCACCATCCCCTTTTCGTTGACGCTCTTCCAGCGGGTCAGCCACTCCTCCTGCACCTGGTTGAGCTCGCGAATCCAGCGCTGATCTCGGGCCGGGTCGAGACGCAGCTTCTGCAGCCGCAACTGGAGCGCGCGAAGGTAGCGGGGATACTCCCGCAACCGCTCCCAGGGCACCTGCTGCAGAAATCCTCGAAAGACCAGGCGCTCCAGCTGCCCCTGCATGTCGGCGGAGGAGGCGAGCCAATGGATCTGAGTGATGCCGGCCAGCTCCTTTCGCAGCTTCTGGTAGCGGTCGAGGATCTCGCCGGCCAGAGCCCAGACCGCCGCCGTCTCCTCTTCCAGGCGCGGACGCCCCCTCTCCAGCATGGCCTGAAAGGCCTGGGCGTCGCGCACCTCCCCCGCCCCGTCGAGAAAAGCACGGTCGATGGCCAGCGCCAGCAGCTCCTCCTCCAGATCGCGGGGAGCCTCCCGCTCCCCCCGCAGCGGCGAAGGCGCCGCCTTGGCGTACTGCAGGCGCATCGGCTGCGGATCCGGCAGTTTCCCGCGCATGGCGCGCACCTCCCGCGGCAGGGCGAGGAGGAGCAGACGGCGCAACCCGGCGCGGTGGTGGCGGCGCGCCTCGGCGCTGGAGCCGAACAGCTTCACCGCCACGCTCCCTTTCCGGTCCACCAGCGCCGGCCATGCGGCAAGGCGGATCCCCGCGTCGCCGCTCTCCACCCGCTCCGGCAGCTCGCCGAAGTCCCAGCGGGTGATTCCCTCCCGTTCGAGGGGGTGGGCGCCGGCCGCGAGGGGCGCCGCATGCGCCTGATCGGCGAAGCGCCGCTGCAACGCCAGCAGATCGCGCCCCGCGGCCAGGGTCTTGCCCCTGCCGTCCACCACCCGCACCCGCATCCTCAGATAGTCGTCCAGCCCTTCGACGTTCCAGGCGTCCTCGGGCACTTGCACCCCGGTGAGCGCCTTCAGCGCTTTTCCCAGCGCCCGCACCAGCGGCGTGTCGCAAGGCTCGAGCCGCGCCAACGCCTGCCGCGCGTGGTCGGGCGCCGGCACGAAATGGCGCCGCAGCGACTTGGGCAGTCCGCGGATGAGCGCGGTCGCCTTCTCCTCCAGAAGGCCCGGAACCAGCCAGTCGAGCCGGCCGGGGCTCACCTGCTGGAGCACCGCCGCCGGCACCACCAGGGTGACGCCGTCGGCCTCGTGGCCCGGCTCGAAGCGGTACTCCAGAGGAAGGCGCATGCCGTGCAGTTCCAAATGTTTCGGAAAACGCGCCTCCGCCTCCACCTCCCGCGCCAGCACATCCTCCAGCCGCATATGGAGCAATTTGGGCTGTTTCCGGGTGGCCTGGCGCAACCACTTCTCGAACCGGGGCTGGTCGTAGATCCCCGCGGGAATGCGCTGATCGTAGAACCGGTGGATGCGCTCCTCGTCCACCAGCAGATCGGGCCGGCGGGTGCGCGCTTCCAGGTCGCGGACATATTCGATGAGTTCGCGGTTGTGGCGCCAGAAAGGGGCGCGGCTGCGGAAGTCTCCCTCCACCAGGGCGAAGCGGATGAAGATCTCGCGCGCCTGCGCCGGATCGATGGGACCGAAATTGACCCGGCGGCGGGGCACCAGGGTGAGCCCGTAGAGGGTCACCTTCTCGTAGGCGCCCACCTGTCCCCTTCTCGCCTGCCAGTGGGGTTCGGAGTAGCTGTGCCTGACCAGATGCCCCGCCAGCGCCTCCACCCACTCGGGCTGGATGCGGGCGCAGGTGCGGGCGTAGAGCTTGCTGGTCTCCACCAGCTCGGCGGCCACCACCCATTTGGGCGCCTTTTCGAAGAGGCCGGAACCGGGAAAGAGGTGGAAACGGCGGTTGCGCGCGCCGAGGTAGCCCTCGCGCTTGCGGCCGCCGTCGCGAAAGCCCACGTGGCTGAGCAGCCCCGAGAGGATGGCGCGGTGGAGCGTCTCGTAATCGGCCTCCTGCTGGTTGTCGCGGTACCCCATCTGGTGCATCTGCGCCTTGAGCTGAGTGTGGATGTCGCGCCACTCCTGCACCCGGGTCCAGGAGAGAAAATGGTCGCGGCACAGACGCTGGAACTTGCGCCGGGTGAGGTGGCGCCGCTTCTCTTCCAGGAAGTTCCAGAGGTTGAGATAGGAGAGAAAATCGGACTCCTCATGCCGGAAGAGGTCGTGCGCCTCGTCGGCCTGCTGACGCTTCTCGTGGGGCCGGTCGCGCGGATCCTGCACCGAAAGGGCCGACCCGATCACCAGCATCTCTCGCAGGCAGCCGGTGTGGGCCGCTTCCAGCAGCATGCGGCCGATCCGCGGATCCACCGGCAGGCGCGCCAGCCTGCGCCCCAGGCGGGTCACCTTGCCGAGACCGTCGAGCGCGCCGATCTCCTCCAGCACGCGGTGCGCGTCCTTCACCTGGCGGCTGTCGGGCGGATCGACGAAAGGAAAGCTCTGCATCTCGCCAAAGCCGAACACCTTCATCTGCAGGACCACCGCCGCCAGGTTGGTGCGCTGGATCTCGGGCTCGGTGAACGCGGGCCGGCCCAGATAATCCTCTTCCGAATAGAGGCGGATGCAGATCCCCTCCGCCACCCGTCCGCAGCGCCCTTTGCGCTGGTCGGCCGAAGCGCGGGAGATGGCCTCCACCGGCAGGCGCTGGATCTTGCTGCGCGGGCTGTAGCGACTGATGCGGGCGAAGCCGGTGTCGATCACATAGCGAATGCCGGGCACGGTGAGCGAGGTCTCGGCCACGTTGGTGGCCAGCACGATGCGCCGAAGGCCGGAAGGGCGAAAGATCCTCGCCTGCTCCTGGGGGCTGAGCCGCGCGTAGAGCGGCAGCACCTCGGTGCTCCGCAGGCCATGCTTGCGCAGAGCTTCGGCGGTCTCGCGGATCTCCCGCTCGCCGGAGAGAAAGACCAGGATGTCTCCCCGCCCTTCCCGGGAGAGCTCGTCCACGGCATGGAGAATGGCCTGCTGCATGGGGTCGTCGCCCCCGCCTTCCTCCTCCTCCGGAGGCCGGTAGCGCACCTCCACCGGGAAGGTGCGGCCGGAGACCTCGATCACCGGGGCTCCGCCGAAATGGCGGGAGAACTTCTCCGGATCGATGGTGGCCGAGGTGACGACGAGCTTGAGGTCGGGGCGTTTCGGCAGCAGCCGTTTCAGATAGCCCAGCAGCAGGTCGATGTTGAGACTGCGCTCGTGGGCCTCGTCGAGGATGATGGTGTCGTACTCGTCGAGCCAACGGTCGCCCTGGATCTCCGCCAGCAGCATGCCGTCGGTGAGAAGCTTCACATGGGTGGTCTCCGAGACCCGGTCGTGAAAGCGCACCTTGTAGCCCACCGCGGTGCCCGGCTCGGTTCCGAGCTCGGCGGAGATGCGGGCGGCCAGGCTGCGGGCGGCGATGCGGCGCGGCTGAGTGTGGCCGATCCTGCCGAAGACGCCGCGGCCCAGAGAGAGGCAGATCTTGGGAAGCTGGGTGGACTTGCCGGAGCCGGTCTCGCCGCACAGGATCACCACTTGGTGGCGTTCGATGAGCTCGCGGATCTCCTCCAGCCGGGCGTTGATGGGCAGGTCGGCCGGAAAATCGGGCACCGGCAGGGCGGCCGCCCGCCGCTCGGCCAGGGCCGCGGAACGCTCGATGGCCCGCTCCACCTCCGCCAGCGCCTCTTCCGGCGCGTGCCCCTCCCCGGCCCGCCGGGCGATGGCGCGCAGCCGCCGCCGCAACCGGTGGCGGTCGGCCAGCATGCAGCGGTCGAGAAGCCGGAAATAGCGTTGGGGAATGGCTTTCAAGGCGATTCGAACGGTTGGGAACGCGGCCCGAAGATCTTCCGCCGGGAAGGCTCAGCACCAGGAGGGGATGTCGAGCCTCCGCTCCAGCAACTCCTGCACGTTGGCAGCGATGGCGCGGTAGCCGACGTTGCCGTAGAGGCGCTGGCGCCCTTCGTTCATGAGGAAGGTGGGGCTCCCCTCCACGTTCCATCGACGCTGCGCCTCCATGTCCTCCGCCATGGCGGCGTAGGCGCGGCCGCTGGCGATCTCCGCCTCCACCGCCGCCACCGGGATTCGGGCCTCTTCCAAGTGGCGGCGCAACACCGCCTGGTCGGCGACGTTTTCGAGGTCGCGGAAGAAGGCGAGGCGCAGTCTCCACGCCAGCTCTTCGAAAGAGGAGGCTCCAGCCGGCAGCGCCGAGGCTTCTTCCAGCCGCTGCACCGCCTTCAATACCAAGTGTGCCGGCAGCGAGGAGGCCGGAGCGTTGCGGCGCCAGATCTCCGGGTGCACCTCCACATGGGGGAAGTTCTCCGCCAGTTCAAGGACGAAACGGGAGTAGCCCTGGAAACCGCCCTCTTCCCACCCCTGGCCGATGCGCTGCTCGCAGCAGCCGAAAAGGGGGATGAAGCGGTGGCGCAGCTCGATGCGGTCACCGAACTCTGCCTTCAATTCATCCACCTTCACCTGGCCGAAATAGGCCCAGATGCAGAGCACGTCGGTGTAGTAGTCGATGGTGACCTTCCCTTCCTCGTCCACGAGCGTAGATCCGCTAAATGGGCCACGGTTCGCGGAAACATAACATGATAGGATTTTCGCCGTCAGCCATTCTGGGAGGAAACGTCATGAAGACAGCGACCATCGTCGTCCTGGCGGTCATCGCCGCCGTCGTGCTCTACATCATCTCCATCTACAACAAGCTCGTCACCCTCAAGAACCGCTACAAGAACGCCTTCGCGCAGATCGAGGTGCAGCTGAAACGGCGCTACGATCTCATCCCCAACCTGGTGGAGACGGCCAAGGGCTATCTCAAGCACGAGCGGGAGACGCTCGAAGCGGTGATCGCCGCCCGCAACGCCGCGGCCAACGCCCTGGCCAAGGCGGTCTCCAACCCCGGCGATCCCGAGACCATGGGCGCCCTGGAGAACGCCGAACGCCAGCTGGCGGGGGCCATGGGCCATTTCAACATGGTGATGGAGGCCTACCCCGACCTCAAGGCCAACCAGAACATGATGCAGCTCAGCGAGGAGCTGATCAGCACCGAAAACAAAGTGGCTTTCGCGCGCCAGGCCTACAACGACGCGGTGATGGCCTACAACACCTACCGCCAATCCTTCCCGCCGGTCTTCTTCGCCGCCATGTTCGGACATCCCACCGACGCCAAGCTGTTGGAGTTCGAGGACAGCGCCCAGATCCAGGCGGCGCCCAAGGTCTCCTTCTGACGGCAAGCCATGGATTTCTTCAGCGCCCAGGACGACGCCCGCCGCAAGACGCGATGGCTGGTGGTGCTATTCGTGCTGGCCATCCTGGCGCTGGTGGTGCTCACCAATCTGTTCATCATGCTCTTCGCCGAGTACTCCACCGACTACTACGTGCAGGGGCACACTCCCGCCACCTTCTGGGACCGCTTCGACTGGCAGCGCTTCTTCTGGATCGGCCTTGGGGTCACCGTGGTGATCCTGTTGGGCAGCTTCATCCGCACCTTGTCGCTGCGTGGCGGCGGCCGGGTGGTGGCGGAGATGATGGACGGCCGGCTGGTCTCGGGCAACCCCCGCGACGCCCTGGAACGGCGCCTGCTCAACGTGGTGGAGGAGATGGCCATCGCCGCCGGCACACCGGTGCCCCAGGTTTATGTGATGGACCATGAAGAAGGGATCAACGCCTTCGCCGCGGGATATGGCGCCGGCGACGCGGTGATCGCCGTCACCCGGGGCGCCCTGGAAAAGCTCAGCCGCGCCGAACTGCAAGGGGTCATCGGCCACGAGTTCAGCCACATCGTCAACGGCGACATGCGTCTCAACCTCCGCCTCATCGGCATCCTCTTCGGCATCCTCATGGTGGCGCTGATCGGTCGGCAGGTGCTGCGTTGGGGAGCCATCGCCGGATCCCGCCGCAGCCGTGACAACAACGGCGTGCCGCTGGTGGTGCTGGGGCTCGGCCTGCTGATCCTGGGCTACGTGGGCGTCTTTTTCGGCAACCTCATCAAGGCGGCGGTGAGCCGCCAGCGGGAATACCTGGCCGACGCCTCTTCGGTGCAGTTCACCCGCGAGCCCCAGGGCATCGCCGGCGCCCTGAAGAAGATCGGCGGCGACGCCCAAGGCTCGCTCATCCGCCACCCCGACGCCGAGGAGCTGAGCCACGCCTATTTCAGCGAAGGAATCCACTATCTGTTCGGGCTGAACGGCCTCTTCGCCACCCATCCCCCGCTGGAGCAGCGGATCCGCCGTCTCGATCCCGGCTGGAACGGAGAGTTCATCGTGCCGCGCCCCGTCACGCCGCGGGAAGTGGAGCGGGAAGAGGAGAAGCGCGCGCGCCTCTCGCCCGCCGCCGTGGCCGCCGGCACCGTGGTCCTCACCAGCGTGCTGGACAACCTCGAGCGGGGCGCGGAACCCTCGGCGGCCAAGCTGCAAGAGGCCGGCCGCGAGCTGCAGAGCCTGCCGGAGACCCTGCGGACAGCGGCCCGGGAGCCCCACGGCGCCCGGGCGCTCATCTACGCGCTGGCGCTGGACGACGAGGAAGCGCCCCGCCAGGCCCAGTTGCAACATCTGCGCCGCCACGCCGACAAGGGGGTGGCCGAGCTCACCGAGCGCAATCTGGATCTGGTGAAGCGGCTCGCTCCCCGCCTGCGCCTGACCCTGGTGGACCTGGCCCTGCCGGCCCTGCGCCAGCTCTCTCCCGCTCAATACCGCCTCTTTCGGGACAATCTCACCGCCCTGGTGGAGATGGACGGCCGCATCACCGCCTTCGAATGGGCGCTGCAAAAGGTGGTTCTGCACCACCTGGAGACGGAGTTCGAAGGGCGCAAGCCGCCTCTCGGGCGCGTCGGCCGCTACCGCCCGTTGCGCCGCGAGATCGAGATTCTGCTCGGCTACCTGGCCCGCCATGCCCACCGTAGCCGCATGGACGCCCTGCACGCCTTCCAGGCGGGCGCGCGAACCATGGAGATGGAAGGCCTGCAGATGCCGGAAGATGGGGCGCTCACCGTCGAGGCGCTGGAATCGGCGCTGGAGCGCCTGGCCCGGCTCAAGCCCCTGCTCAAACCGAAACTGCTCAAGGCGTGCGCCCACTGCGTCGCCTCGGACGGCCGCGTGACCGCACTGGAGATGGAGCTGCTGCGCGCCTATGCCGCTCTGCTCGACTGCCCTCTACCCCCCTTGCCGCCCGTGCAGGAGTGATCCCCGCTCCCGCGAAACGCCGGCGATCCTCCGAACGACAAACGCGCCGAAATCGGCTGGCCGGCTCAGGCGGAAGCGCCCGGCATCTCCCCTTTCGCCGCCTGACCGCCGGCCGACGCTTCCATCACCACCGTCACCATCGCCATGATGAGCGTCGGCATGATGGCGATGCGGGTCACTACGGTGAGCATGATGTTGGCCATGTGCGCATCCTGCATGCCCGAGGTGAGCAGCTCGGCCAGCAGAAAGATGGCCGCCGTGCCCGCATAGCCCCACATGAGCAGCTTGCAGCGGCGAAAGGCGAGCCTCCAATGCCATGCTACGAAGGCTCTGCGCTCGTTGCGGCCGCGCCACCAGGTGTAGCCGATCACCATTCCCGAGAGGGCCAGAGGAATGAGCATCCCCGCCCGCCCGATCCCCAGCACCAGGGTGGCCGGCGTCAACAACAGATGGAAGAAAAAAATGTTGAGCACGAAAAGATCGTGAGGCCAGCGCGCCGCCTTTCTCTCTTCCTCGGAAATCTCCATGGATTGCGGATCCCGGTCTGAATCGATGGAAGAATTCTAAGCTGGGTCGCCGTCAAACGCAGTGACAATTCTCAGGCAACTGGTTGATTTTTTGGACTCTGTCCCCATTTACGCCATGCCGCCAAGAGAACGAGCCTTGCGCTGGAACCCTTGCCCCAATAGACTGTCTCACTCCCGAAAAGATGGAACGCATCGCCAAGAACGGTCGAAAGAGTTCTTGGGGGCGACACGGCTTTCGACGTGGGTGAGCCGGAACCCTTCGTCCGGTGGACGAAGGAAGTCCGGCGAACGCCCGGCCATGGAGGGCCGGGCCGGACCGCATCACCAGGGACGGTTACAACGAGTTCTTTGGGGGCGACACGGCTTTCGACGTGGATTACAAAACCCAAGGTGCATGCCGAGGACGCAGAGATCCTCGTAAATCCCTCTGCAAAAAGATAGTTGCCAACGACGACAACTACGCACTCGCTGCCTAAACACCAGTAGAGTGCCGTCTCACCGAACCGTGCCCGTGCGGTTCGGATTCGAGGCGTCACCATTCACGGGATCGCGGCAAGGCTCGTCCGGGGCCAAGCCGTTAAACCCTTACCGGACTCGCCGCAAAACCGCCCTGTCCGTCGGGTGGCAAGCGGTCAAATCTCAATAGACGGACTAAGCATGTAGAGCCGAGGGCGGAGGGTCCGCGGACGCGGGTTCGATTCCCGCCGCCTCCACCAAATTCGAATCCCAAAAAATCTCATACTGTCCCGAAGCCCGCATAACAGCGGGCTTTTTTCTGCTATCCTTTGTCCCAAGTTGCCCCACCTCGTTTCATAGTTGCCCCGGAAAAACTGGGGCAACTTCTGGGGCAACCTGGCACCCCGGGTGGGGCAACTTTTCCAGGGACTGGGGTTCGAGTCCCGAGGTGGAAGGATGGCGCTGACCGATACCGCACTGCGAAACGCCAAGCCCCGCGAGCGGCTTTACAAGCTGTATGACGCGGGCGGGCTGTATGTCGAGATCACCCCCAAGGGGGCAAAACGCTGGCGGTTCCGCTACCGCCACCCGGCCACTGGCAAGGAGCGCCGCCTGTCGCTGGGCACCTACCCCACCACCAAGCTGAAGGAGGCCCGCAAGCGCCGCGACGAGGCCCGCGCCCTGCTCGACCAGGGCATCGACCCCAGTGCCGCCCGGCAGATGGAGAAGCAGGCCCGACGGGAAGCAGCAGCCGGCACCTTCCAGGCAGTGGCTGAATCCTGGCGGGACCGCTACTTGGCCACCAAGTCGGAGAACCATCTGAAACGCACCTGGGGGATCATCGAGCGTGCCCTGCTGCCCTACATCGGCAAGCGCCCCATCAGCAAGATCACTGCGCCGGAGATACTGCGCGCCCTGCGCATCACCGAGGAGCGGGGGCGAATCGAAACCGCGCACCGCGCCCTGCAGGTGGCAGGCCAGATATTCCGCTTTGCCATCGCCAGCGGCTGGGCGGAGACGGACCCCACCCCTGCCCTGCGCGGCGCCCTCACCCCCACCACCACCCGGCACATGCCCGCCCCCACCGACCCGGTGAAGGTCGGCGGCATCCTGCGCGCCTTCGATGCCTTCGAGGGTGGCCCGGTGGTCGCCACCGCGCTGCGCCTGCTGCCGCTGGTGTTCGTGCGCCCTGGCGAGCTGAGGAAGATGCGCTGGGAAGATGTGGACATGGAAGCCAGGGAATGGCGCTACACCGCCACCAAGACCAACACCCCGCACCTGGTGCCCTTGTCGCGCCAGGCGGTCGCCCTGCTGCAAGACCTGCAACCGATCACCGGCCACCTGCCGGGCGGCTGGGTGTTCCCTGGCGGTCGTTCACCCCTGCGCCCCATGAGCGAGGCCGCCATCAATGCCGCCTACCGCCGCCTTGGGATCAACACCCGCGAGGAACTGACCGGGCACGGCTGGCGCGCCGTGGCCCGCACCCTGCTGCACGAGCAGCTGGAGTACCCGCCCGATGTGATCGAGGCGCAGCTTGCGCACCGCGTGCCCGACACCCTGGGCCGCGCCTACAACCGCACCCGCTTCCTGGAGCAGCGCCGGGAGATGATGCAGGCTTGGGCCGACTACCTGGACCGGCTCAAGACCGGGGCGGACGTGGTGGAGATCACGAAGGCAGGAAGGTACCACAATGCGCAGTGAAGCCGAATGGGAGGAAATCAGGAAGCACCAGGAGATCGGCAACCTCGCCACCAGCCTGGTGAAGCTAGTGAACCTGAAGCTGCATGGAAGGTATGCAGAGCTGGTCATCCCTCCCTATGCCTTCGGCACCAAGCAATGGGAGCTTGACAAAAAGCGCGTGATCGAGGCGGCCCAATGTGTGATCCGGGCCATCGGTCCTCGCAAATGCAAGTTCATCGAACGCTATGCAGCGAAAAGGTATGGGCTGCTGATAAGCCCTGAACTGGCAAAGAGCGACCCCTACGCAGCCGCCTCTTATGTCGCACATTGGGGGTTTCTCTGGCGGGTGGCTTACTACCATGAGCCCCCATGGGGAAAACGTGTCATGCAATGCGGCGGAGACGCAGCAGCCAGCAGGATTCTCGGTTTCACCAAGCCGGAGCCGCCAAGACAGCGTGGCCCTGACAAGCAGCCTTAGAACGAATGACCGATCAACCCAGCGCCTAGGGTAGCTCCCGAAAAGCCGGACCACCTCGCCCGGCCTGGCGCTGGCCTTCTTCTGCGGGGGGCGCGTGGAGGTGCGCATGGAACGAGACGACATTGCCCCAGCCTGGCGGCTTGCCGATCCGCTGACCGTTCAACAAGCAGCCGCGCTGATTGCCGGGCATGATCCCAATCACGTGTGCTATGAGGACGACCGCCCCGCCTACTTCAAGACGCCGGACGGGTACACATCGACAGATGGGTTGGAGGAAATGCAAGCGGCCTTTGCCGCGATCACGAACGCCATCATTGATGGGAAGCTGAAAGCCATCATTCGCCATGAGGCATGGGCGCGTGGTTGGGGAGAAGATGTTGAAGATGGCGAAATATTCAGCGAGCGCGTAACCCTTCATCCGGCTGACTGGGGGAGAGACGTTGATTCACTTGGCATAGAACGTGCCGGATTCATCTACCGGGTAGCGCCAGACTGGAGCCGCACCACCGTAACGGTAAACGATCTGAATGCCTGGCTTCGATCTCGTGACCATCCGCCCCTGTTCAGTGGCGAAATCGGCTCCCTTGGCCCGTGGCCCTGGGGCAGCTACACCACCCGCCGCCTGGAACTGGTTGCCGAGGTTGTGCGCCAGTTCTGGAGCACCTACGACCCGGATCAACCGACGACCGCGCCCACCAATGAAGCGGTGGAGGCTTGGTTGGTAGAAGAGAAGCGAATCTCCAAGCGCGAAGCAAAAGCCATCGCCATGATTTGCCGTGCTGACGACGCCCCCACTGGGAAGCGTTGCTCCGGATAGGGTGGCACCAGATGCCCGCTTATGGTGCCACCAGATGGACCTTCTCCCGGCACCCTTCGCCACTACACAAACATCGGCCCGCCTCATAGCCTCTTTCGCAACGCGACGCATTCCGCGACGCACTAACGCAAAGAGGCTAAACATGACTTCCGCTATTCTTCGACCAAAAGCAGCCGCCGAGTATTTTGGTGTTGCCGTCTCGACTCTGTACCGCTGGGCCGCCGCTACCGACTTTCCGAAGCCCATCAAGCTGGGCCGACAGGCCAGCGGCTGGCGCAAGGCCGACCTTGACGCATGGCTGGAGCGTAAGGCCAAGGAGGGACAAGCAGCATGACCTGGACAGCAAAAGGCCCGGCTACCGTGGGGGCGGCAGGCCGGGCCGGACACCATCGAAATGTACCGGCTGAAATCGTAGCACACCCCGCCAGCCCTGCTCCCGGCTCGCTCGCCTGGCGACGCGCGCGAGGCCTGCTCACCTGGCGCGACTACACCCGGACGGATGTTGCAGACCGTCCCATGCTGGCCTATCCTGAACAGGCCGCCGCGACACCGGCGGCCGGGATTGGCGTCCCGAAGCAGTTGGCGCAGACGCGCCATCCGAGCGCGTTTTCTTTTGCCCGAACCAGTCAATGGTGGGCCGTACGTGGGGGCCTTGTGCCCGCCGGTCCCAGCTGCCCGGTACGCCAACCCGTACGGCCCGCCGCCTTTCAATTGGCGTTGAAGGTGGCGGTTTCCAAACCAAGCAGCTGGAGACCTGCCATGAGCAAGCACACCACCGGCGCACCCGCGCCCGATCTCGACACCCTGAAACTGTTTGTCGAAGGCCATCAGCGCCTGATCGTGCAAGGCACCAACCGCCTGACGGCGCTTGCGTTCGCCATCCACGAACAGGCCGATGGGCACCCCCTGATGGACGAGGCCAGCCACCTGGTCGAAACCATCATGGACGACTTCGAGGACCTGACCGAACGCCTTGGCCTGGGCAAGGAGGGCGAGCAATGACCTTCCAGCGCCCCACGAGCACCCATGAGGGCATCGAGCGCGCCCGCGACACCCTCAACCGCATCGAGCAGCACGACCAGCCGGTTTTGCCCGAAGAGGTTTTCCGCGAAGCGGCAAGCCTATCGTGCTGGTTTGACACGGAAGGCATGGCCCGCCGCATTCACACGCTGCTCTTCATGCTTCAGGAGCAGGTGGTTGAGCTTGAAGACGTGCCGGACACGATCTTCTCGCTTCTGCTGACGGCGACAGAGCAGGCCGCCCAGCTGGCCGATGCCATCTTCGTTGTGGATGCCATCGAATACCACCTGAAAAAGCACGAGCTGGCCAAGGCCCGCGCCGAGCAGGCCGCCAAGGCCGCGACCACGCGCCGCCAAAAGGCGAAGGAGGCGGCAGGATGAGCACCCCACAAGACACCTGGGCACTACCGGAGGTCAAGCGCCGCCTGCTGGCCGGGCACCACATCACCCAGTCCGACATGCTCGCGGCCACCGAGGGCTGCGCCTGGCGGCTCAGCGCGGCGATTCACTACCTGCGACACGCAAGAGGCTGGGGCATCGCATCGCGCACAGGTGCCGACGGCTGCGCCGTGTACTGGCTGCCCGCCGACGAGATTGCCCGGCTGCGAGCCGAGGGGGTGGCGGCATGATCGACTTCCCGACCTGCAAGGCCGCCGCACGCGGCCAATGGCCCGCCATCTGGTCCGCGCTGGGGGTGAGCGATCTGCCGCGCCCTGGGCGGCACGGACCCTGCCCCGGCTGTGGCGGCAAGGATCGCTTCCGCCTGCTGCCAGAGGATGCCGAGAACGGGGGCTGGATATGTGGCCGGGGTGGCGACCCCACCGGGGGCGACGGCTTCGCCTTGCTGGTGCATACCGGCATCGCTCGCACCCCTGGCGAGGCCCTGCGCCTCGTTGCCGCTCACCTGGGACTCGACACCAAGGCCGACCCGGCAGCCCGCCAGAGGGCGAGAGAAGCCGCCCAGCGCCGCGACCGTGAGCGCCTGGAAGCCGCACTCGCCCATGAACTGCGCGTGCTGCTGATCGTGCTGGACAACCGCATCAGTGGCCGCGAGATCGAGCGCGATCAACGTTTCCGCGAGGCCCGGCCCGAGTGGCGGCCGCTGCCCGCCGAGCACTGGGAGCGCGAGCACCTGGCCGCCCAGCGCATCACCGCCCTGCTGGGCAAGCTGTACCCGAAACCGAAACGGAGGGCCGCCGCATGAGTGCTGCCGAAGAAGACCTGGAAAAGACCCTCGCGGCCATCGATGCCGAGATCGGCATCACCGCCGAGACGGCCGACGACGCACCGACCGGGACCGCGCCGCCTGAGCCGTTCATCGTGGACGGCACCGAATGGCGGCAACCGCCCGAGAGCGGCACCGAAATCCGGCACGCCCCGCCGGAAGACGACGACCGCCCCCGCTGGGCTTGCTACCTGAAGCCCAACCCGGAAGCCGGTATTCGCCGGGCTGGCGTCTGGTATCACGGTCTGAAACCGGGCAAGAAGGACGAGCCGCCCCAGCCCTTCGATGAATGGCTGTGCTCCCCCCTGCTGGTGGAGGCGGTCACCCGCACCCCCGAGGGGAGCGACTACGGCCGCCTGCTGCGCTACCGGGTAGAAGGCCGATGGCGCATCTGGAACATGCCCATGCGCCTGCTGGGTGGCGATCCGGCCGAGCTGCGCCGCGAGCTGCTGGCCGCTGGCGTGGAGATGGACCACCGCAATCCGCGCCGCCTGTTCGACTACCTCACCAGCCTGACGCCGCGCCGCCGCATTCATGCCGCCCTGGAAGTGGGATGGCACGGCAAGGCCTTCGTGCTGCCCGATTGCGTCTTTGGCGAGGCCGACATTCACTTCCAGTCGGAAAGCGCCCTGGTGGCGGACTACGCCGCCGCAGGCACCTTGCAGACCTGGCAAACGCGCATCGCCCGCCCCGCGATCCGCAACAAGCCGTTGACCTTCGCCATCAGCGCCGCCCTGGCCGGACCCTTGCTGCATCCCGTGCACAAGCAAGGCGCGGGCTTTCACTTCATGGGCGGCAGTTCCTGCGGCAAGACGACCAGCCTGCAGGCCGCCGCCAGCGTCTGGGGGCCGCCGCCGCTGGTGCGCAACTGGCGGGCGACCGCCAACGGGCTGGAAGCGGCCGCCGCCGAGGCCAGCGACCTATGCTTGATCCTGGACGAAATCGGCGAATGCACCCCCAAGGACGTGGGCAGAGTGGTGTACGCACTCGGCAATGGCACCGGCAAGAGCCGCGCCACGCAAAAGGGCTATGCCCGCCGGGTTCGCCGCTGGCGCACCGTGCTGCTATCCAGTGGAGAAAGGACCCTCGACAGCATTCTGCGCGAGGCGGGCGAGCGCGTGACCGCAGGCCAAGAAGTGCGCCTGCTGTCGCTCCCTGCCGATGGCTTCGCGCATGGGGCTTTCGATGAACTGCACGGCCATGCCAACGGGGCCGACATCGCCAACGCCATCAAGAGCGCCGCCAGCGAGACCTACGGCACCGCTGGCCGCGCCTGGCTGGCCTGGCTGGCCGAACACCTAGCCGCCCCCTGGGCCGACACCCTGCGCCGCATGGCCGACAGCCTGCAGCCCGAGAACGGACAGGAGGCCCGCGCCGCCGAGGCCTTCGCCCTGGTAGCCATGGCCGGAGAGAAGGCGATCGAGGCGGGCATTCTGCCATGGGAGCCCGGCGAGGCCGTTGCCGCCGTCCGCGAAATGTGGGAGCGCTGGCGCGAACAGCGCGGCCAAGGCCCCGCCGAGCTGCGGCAGGTGGTGGAGGCCCTGTCCGGTTTCATCGCCCGCTACGAAGACCGCTTCGAGAATCTGGACATGGAGCACCCCGGCCGCCCCATCCATGACCGGGCCGGGTACATCAAGGACGGCGACTTCCACTTCATCCCTGCCGTCTTCAAGGAGACCATCGGAGGCATAGACGCCAACCTTGCCAAGCGCCTGCTGTTCGAGGCCGGGTATCTGGTCGCTGGAGATGGCAAGCACCTGGGCCGGAAAATCCGCATCGGTTCAGAAACTCGCCGCGTCGTTTCGATCCGTTCCACCATCCTGAGCGGGTAAAAACAGTGGGAACAGTGGGAACAGCGGATGCAGCGTTGTCGCGTGTTCCCACCTGTTCCCACCTGAAAAACAAGAGTGGGAACACTGTAAGTTATTGTTGTAAAAGGGATGTTCCCACTGTTCCCACCGTTCCCACCTTCTGAACCGGCTCCAAAGCAAAAACACCGACCGAACACAGAGAACACCCGGAGAACGCACACCATGAGCGCCTTTGATTCCATGATCGCCCAAGGCTTCCCCGCCCGCCTGGCCGCACAGATGACCGCCGAGGTGCTGGCCCAGTATGGCGAGGAACCGTGCACCCGCGAGCAGGCCGCCGCCCACGAGGCCGGGCACTGGGTGATCGGCGACACCCTGGGGCTTGCCCCACACCGCCGTCTGCGCCTGTTCAAGTGGCGCGGTCGCTGGCTGGGCGATAACATCGAAGTACACCCCACCGAAGTGCACATTCTGGAGGACCTGGACGGCTACCAGGTGCGCGCCCTGCAGACGATCGGCGGCTTTGTCGGCGAACTTGTCGCCGGACATGGACACCCGGCTTCCAGCGTTGACGAACGCGCCAGCCTGCTGGCGAGCTGCTGCACCCTGGCGCGGCTGCATGGCGGCCAACCGGAAACCCTGTTCGTCAGCGCCGTGGTGGTGGCCGTTGAGATCATCCAGACCCGGCGCGAGGCCTTCGATCTGGTGCGCCACCACCTGGCGCGAGAACGTCGCATCCTGCGCCCGCAACTGGACCGCCTGAGCCAGCCGGACCCCGCCCCCTGGCTGCGCCGATGGCGCGAGCTGGCGGCAACCCCATTGAACAGCTGAACACATGGGAGGTTGAAAGATGCTGACCCCGAAACAAGAGACCTTCGCCCTGGCCTATGTCGAGACCGGCAACGCCAGCGAGGCCTACCGCAAGGCCTACCCCAAGGCCCGGCACTGGAAGCCGGAGACAGTGCACAAGCGCGCGTCCGAGCTGCTGACGAATGGGGCGATTCTGGGGAGGGTGAAAGCCCTGCAAGCCGAATTGGCGGAACGCAATCTATGGCGTCGTGAACAGTCCGTGAAGGCCCTGATTCGCGTCATAGAGGCACCGGACAAACAAGCCGATGTCGTCGCCGCCGTGAAGGTGCTCAACGCCATGCACGGCTACAACGCGCCGGAGAAGGTGGAGATCGGCCCCGGAGTGCCGGGCAAAATCATCATTGACTGGGGCGAAGAGAAGGAAGAGATGCTACGCGAGATCGAGCGCCGCGCCGACGCTGGCCTTGGGTGAACAGGCGCCCCATGAAGCTGCACGAACTGATAGCCCTCATTGGCGAAGACGCCGCCCGCCGCCTCATGGCCGCCTATGGAGGCGAAGCGCACTACATCCCCAAGGGGACAGCCTACGCCCTTGCGGAGCGTAATCGCCGCATCCTGGCCGACCTGGAAGCTGGGCTCTCCTGCCAGCAAGTCGCCATCAAGCACCGCATTACCCGAAGGCAGGTGATGAACATCAAGCGCCGGCACCGGAAGAACTGACCGCCCCCACCCGCCGGTCCCTGTCCCCCCGTATTTGATCCAGATCAACGAAAATTGCCCTTGAAGGGGGGGTACCGAAGAAAAAAGTGGGGCAACTTTGGGGGCAACACCACATCATCGAACACATAATTTCTTTTGTTATCAAGTTGTTGTGTTATTTATTCGATTCCCGCCGCCCCACAAGGCCAACCCGGGCGGGTTGGCCTTTTTCGTTGCCGAAGGCTTTGTATTCCCGCGGGTTCCTGTGGAAAGCCACGGACTTCGAGAGCCGGCCATCCACCCTCTCCTGCCCGGGATTTCTCTCTGGATGGAATGCGGGCTGGCCGCTTTCTGAAAGACGCTCGGCCATTATCGAAAACGGTGAGGCAGAAGCGAGAATCGATGGCCTAGTAGCCAACGGCTGATCGATCTTCTTTTCTCCCTTACCGCGTGTTCACATAGGGGGCGTGCATTCTTCGAAACATCTGTGGCGATGCCCATGGGGTATCGCCCAGTCTCCGCGGCTGATCCACCAACGATGGCTGCAGCCTTTGGTGTTGCCGACATGGCTATGTCGGCGTTGGCGATCGAGAGTGGCGGTTTCCAGGTTCCGCTCCCCGAAAATTTTCTCAAGTGTTCCGGTCTTCGGATATCCCTGAACCGTTCTGCCTGCGGCGACGACTCACTCAGTGAGATGGGTACAACGCCCATCGATTCACTGGTTGCAGAGTAAGGAGGACACCATGAAAAAGCACTTCTCTTTCGCCATCGCCTGTATACCACTGTTCGCGTTCACGCTTGTCGCCTCTCAAGTCAAGGCGCAGGATCTCAGGCAGAAACCGAATACACAGCGACAAACCCTTCCGTGCAAACCGGACAATAGCAGTTGCCCGCAGAAACAGAAACGTCCCAAGCCAAGCCACCCCTTCCCCATTACCAGTACCGGGCCCACGGTCCCACCAAAGGCCGGCGTGTCGGCCAACACCGTCGGCGCCCCTACCACGCCCCCAGCGCGGGCGAGATACAGGTCCTTCTACAAACCGATATTTCATGGGCGCCAACACGCCCGCGAAACGCGTGTCGTACCGACAAATGCTCCTGTCGGCACGACAAAGGCTCCCGCGGCCAAGAAAAACCCCTGCGAGCCGCCCACCACCGCCAAAAAGTGTCGTGACTGGATCAACGGCAAGCCCAAGCCCCCCATTCGGCCCAAATCACCGAGTCGACCGAAGAAGGATTAGCCTGATGGAGTCATCCGGTTTCAGTGGAGGGTTCAACGCATGGGGTCCGATTCCGATCCACGAGCTGGGCATGCCGCCGCTCGAAAGGCGGTCGATAACAAGCAGCCCGGCGACAAGTACAGGCGATGAGGATCGCACTCCTCCTCGATGAACGTGAAAATGACACGACCCTCGCGGATCTTCTCTCCGACCGACGGAGCCTCTAGCCGCTTCGTTCAATTTCCATGTCGGCCAGCAACGCCATCACCTTTCTCCAGCCGGCCTCCGCCCGGGGGCCGGCTTTACGGAACACCTGGGACAGTTGCTCCCGCTGCGCTCCGGTCAGCGCCTCTTCCAGACGCTGTCCCTTGCGGGTGAGCTTCACCCGCTTGACGCGGCGGTCCTGTCGGTCCTTTCTCGTCTGGATATAGCCATCCTCGACGAGTTGCCGCAGCGGCCGGTTCAGATACTGCTTGCTCACCCGCATGATGCCCAGCAGTTCGTTGATGCTGCAGCCGGGATTGCGGCCGATGAAATAGAGAATGCGATGGTGCACCCTGGAATAGCCCAGCGCCCCGAGGCGCTCGTCGGGATGCGCGGTGATGGCGCGAAACCCGAAGTGGAGCGCTTCCAGCGCCTGGTTCATGCGCTGGACGGATTCCGGCGGATTTTTTCGGTCAACCATATTGACATTGTAGGGCGAACCAGGACATGATGCGAATGGTCAATGTTATTGACCATTATGGAGGCTCGAATGACGCAAGGGGTCTGCTGGCTGGAAGGCCGGATTCTGCCGCTGGAGAAGGCGTGCGTCCCGGTGCTCGACCACGGCTTGCTGTACGGCGACGGGGTGTTCGAAGGCATCCGTTTCTATGCCGGAAAGGCGTTTCTCCTCGCCGGACATCTGCGGCGGCTGCGCCGCTCCGCCCGTGCCATCGCCCTGGCATGTCCCTGGTCGGACGAGGAACTCGGCCGGATCACGGAAGAGGTCATCTCCGCCTTCGACGGCGCGGACGGTTACCTCCGCCTGATCGTCACCCGCGGCGACGGGCCTCTGGGCATCGACCCGGAGCCTTGCAGGCAGCCCCGGCTCGTGGTGATCGCCAGCGATCTGCAGATGATCGATCCCGCAAGTCGCGAAGCGGGAATCCGGCTCGTCATCGCCTCGACCCGACGCCTGCCGCCGGACGGACTCGACCCACGCATCAAGAGCCTCAACTACCTCAACCACATCCTGGCCCGCATCGAGGCGAACCGGGCCGGCGCCGACGAGGCGATACTGCTCAACGGTGAGGGCAAGGTGGCGGAAGGCACGGCGGACAATCTGTTCATCGTGCAAGACGGCATCCTGCTGACGCCTCCGGTCACCGATGGCGCCCTCCCCGGCGTGACCCGCAAGCTGATCATGCAGCTCGCCCGCGACAGCGGTATCGAGACGCGGGAGCAGTCCCTGGCCCCCTACGATCTGCATACCGCCGACGAATGCTTCCTTACCGGCACCGGCGCGGAGCTGATTCCCGTGCGTGAAATCGACGGTCGCGCCCTGGGCGCCTGTCCCGGACCGGTCTATCGA